>Ga0209371_1000203_pt1 | contig 85883 bp, 78 predicted proteins | sample AgamicAtAmrz_FD_187165 | JGI IMG/M metagenome (GOLD analysis project Ga0209371, IMG submission 187165) | Agave microbial communities from Guanajuato, Mexico - At.Am.rz (SPAdes) (version 2) | ecosystem: Host-associated > Plants > Roots > Rhizosphere | place: Guanajato, Mexico | collected 2012-06-07 | reverse complement strand
TCCTGCAGCATGGCTTTACGACGGTCGCCGAAGCCCGGTGCTTTCACCGCAGCCACTTTCACGATGCCGCGCATGGTGTTAACTACCAGGGTAGCCAGCGCTTCGCCTTCAACGTCTTCAGCGACGATCAGCAGCGGCTTGCCTGCTTTAGCAACGGCTTCCAGCACCGGCAGCATTTCGCGGATGTTGGAGATTTTTTTGTCAGCCAGCAGGATGAACGGTGATTCCAGCTCAACTGCGCCAGTTTCCGGCTTGTTGATGAAGTACGGAGAGAGGTAGCCACGGTCGAACTGCATACCTTCAACCACGTCCAGCTCGTCCTGCAGGCCGGTGCCTTCTTCAACGGTGATCACGCCTTCTTTACCCACTTTTTCCATCGCCTGGGCGATCAGGGTGCCGACGCTTTCATCGGAGTTAGCAGAAATGGTACCAACCTGTGCAATAGCTTTAGAGTCAGAGCACGGAACGGACAGCGCTTTCAGCTTCTCAACGGCAGCAATAACCGCTTTGTCGATGCCGCGCTTCAGATCCATCGGGTTCATGCCCGCAGCTACAGCTTTCAGACCTTCGTTAACGATAGACTGTGCCAGTACGGTTGCGGTGGTGGTGCCGTCGCCTGCTGCGTCGTTCGCTTTAGAGGCAACTTCTTTCACCATCTGTGCACCCATGTTCTCGAACTTGTCTTCCAGCTCGATTTCACGCGCAACAGAAACACCATCTTTAGTGATGGTCGGTGCACCAAAAGATTTATCCAGAACCACGTTACGGCCTTTCGGGCCCAGGGTAACTTTTACTGCATCTGCCAGTACGTTCACGCCGCGCAGCATTTTTACGCGAGCGTCATTACCGAATTTTACGTCTTTAGCTGCCATTTCAATTGTCCCTTAAATTCGTTTCGTTCAGTGAGTTCCGCGTAATTACGCTTCAACAATCGCCAGAATGTCGCTTTCAGAGATGATCAGCACTTCTTCGTTGTCGATCTTTTCAGTTTTAGCGCCGTAACCTTCGCTAAAGATCACCAGGTCACCAACTTTAACGTCCAGCGGCTTCACATCACCATTTTCCAGGATGCGGCCATTGCCCACGGCCAGAACTTCGCCACGGGTAGATTTGCCTGCGGCTGAGCCAGTCAGAACAATGCCGCCAGCTGATTTAGCTTCAACTTCTTTACGCTTGACGATAACGCGATCGTGCAACGGACGAATTTTCATTAGATAGCTCTCCTTTGAGAAGTCCAATCATTCATTTTTGGGTTGAACGCCGGGCTGCAGGGCTTCCGGCCTCGTGGTGCAAGAGATAGGGTCGGGCAAAATCGCTTTCAAGGCCCACGGGGCAAATTTTTTACCTAGTTATGACAACTGCCCATTTTTTGCGCGAAAAAGAGGGCCTTAGCGCCACGCATAAAAAAAGCGCGACGCTCAGGTCACGCTTTTTTTCAGGATACGCTTAGCGATCGTGGCGGTCATCGTGGCCGATACGATCGTTGTCTTTACGCTCATATTCGCCGTCCACGGTAAATCCGCTGTCTGGGCCCGCACCCGGACCACGCCAGACGCGCAGATGCGGCATCAGCTTCAGCGTCAGATGCTTTTGCACGGGCGGTAACAGTAGCAGCAGGCCGAGGAAGTCGGTGAAAAAACCAGGCAGCAGCAGCAGGAAACCGGCAATGATCAGCGACACGCTTTTAATCATCTCTTCGGCCGGGCTCTCGTTACGTGCCAGCTTCTCCTGCATTAACATAAAGTTTTTCATGCCCTGATTTTTCACCAGCGACACGCCCAGCGCCGAGGTGAAGATCACCAGCAGCATGGTCATTAGCACGCCCAGCGCGTGAGCCACCTGAATAAACAGGGTGATCTCAATCCAGGCGAGCGCAAAAATCACGATTAACGGTAACCAGCGCACCGTATTCTCCTTTTAGTCGGGCTACCCGGCGTCAGGCAGGCAGCGAAAACGCCTTTTCAGGCGGTATAGCTCTGAGATGGGCCTGCCGCAACGCTAATTCAACCGGTGTTTTCAAATATTTACAGTGGGGTTAATTTTGTGCGCAACATCACATATCGTAGTTAAGCCAACGGTAATTAAGATGTGAATTGCGATCCTGACTCGCGCTTTAGCCCGACGGCAGCATATGATCGTGCGCGCCAGAGGCCAGGCAGATACACTACGGACTCCGGCTTTCCACGACAAACTAACACATCACCTGTGATGGATAGCGCCAGCGCAAGCGGCCAATAACAAGAAGGTTACCATGGCGAATAACATTCGTATCGAAGAAGACCTGCTAGGCATGCGTGAAGTCCCCGCCGATGCCTATTACGGCGTTCATACTCTGCGTGCGATTGAAAATTTCCGTATCAGCAACAGTAAAATCAGCGATATTCCCGAATTCGTGCGCGGCATGGTCATGGTGAAAAAAGCCGCCGCGCTCGCTAATAAAGAACTGCAAACTATTCCACGCAACATCGCTAACACCATTATTCAGGCCTGTGATGAAGTGCTGAATAACGGCAAGTGCATGGATCAGTTTCCGGTCGACGTCTATCAGGGCGGCGCGGGCACCTCGGTGAATATGAACACAAACGAAGTGCTGGCCAATATCGGGCTGGAGCTGATGGGCCATCAAAAAGGTGATTACCAGTTCCTCAACCCTAACGATCACGTTAATAAATGTCAGTCCACCAACGACGCCTACCCGACCGGCTTCCGCATTGCGGTTTACAGCTCCATCCTGAAGCTGCTGGACGGCATCAGAGAACTGGGCGAAGGCTTTGAGCGCAAGGCGGCGGAGTTTGAAACCATCCTCAAGATGGGCCGCACCCAGTTACAGGATGCCGTCCCGATGACGCTGGGCCAGGAGTTTCACGCCTTCCACGTTCTGCTGAATGAAGAGACGCGCAGCATCCTGCGCACCGCCGAACTGCTGCTGGAAGTAAACCTTGGCGCCACGGCGATCGGTACGCGCCTGAATACGCCGGACGGCTACCAACAGCTGGCGGTCCAGCGTCTCGCCGAGGTCAGCAACCTGCCGGTCATCCCGGCGGAAGATCTGATTGAAGCGACCTCTGACTGTGGCGCATACGTGATGGTGCACTCCTCACTGAAGCGCCTGGCGGTGAAGCTGTCGAAGATCTGTAATGACCTGCGTCTGCTCTCTTCCGGTCCGCGTGCGGGCCTGAACGAGATCAACCTGCCAGAATTGCAGGCTGGTTCCTCTATCATGCCCGCCAAGGTCAACCCGGTCGTGCCGGAAGTGGTCAATCAGGTCTGCTTCAAGGTGATTGGTAATGACATCACCGTAACGATGGCAGCCGAAGCGGGCCAGCTGCAGCTTAACGTGATGGAGCCGGTTATTGGCCAGGCACTGTTTGAATCAATCAGCATTCTGACCAACGCCTGCTACAACCTGCTGGAAAAATGCGTTAACGGCATCACCGCCAACAAAGCGGTGTGCGAAGCCTACGTCTTCAACTCTATCGGCATCGTGACCTACCTCAACCCGTACATTGGCCACCACAACGGCGACATCGTCGGTAAGATTTGTGCAGAAACGGGTAAAAGCGTGCGCGAAGTGGTGCTGGAGCGCGGGCTGCTAACCGAAAGCGAGCTGGATGATATTTTCTCGGTGCAGAACCTGATGTTCCCGGCTTACAAGGCCAAACGCTACACTGACGAAAACGAACAGTAATCAGCCTGAAAGAGATGAGAATAAAGGCGCGTCGCGATCAACACGGCGCGCCTTTTTATTTGCTACATAGCCTGCTGTTTTTACCACTTTCATGAGGTGACGAATGATCGTCGTTGAATTAGCGATCGTCCTGCTGGCGATCTGGTTGGGCGCGCGTCTGGGCGGCATCGGTATCGGCTTTGCGGGCGGGCTAGGCGTACTGGCGCTGACGCTGGTCTGTGGACTGAAACCCGGCACTATTCCCTTTGATGTGATTGAAATTATTATGGCGGTGATTGCGGCCATCGCCGCGATGCAGGTGGCAGGCGGCATGGATTATCTGGTCAGCCTGGCGGAACGTCTGCTGCGCCGCCATCCGCGCTACGTCACGCTGCTTGCACCGCTGGTCACCTACATGATGACGCTGCTGGCAGGCACTGGCCATACCGCCTTTTCAACGCTACCGGTCATCGCTGAAGTGGCAAAAGAGCAAGGCGTGCGGCCGTCGCGTCCGCTCTCTATCGCCGTTGTCGCGTCGCAGATTGCCATTACCGCCTCGCCGCTTTCAGCTGCGGTGGTCTTTTTTGCCTCGCTGCTGGAGCCGCGTGGCGTTGGCTATATCGCCCTGCTGGCGGTAGCCATTCCATCGACCATGATCGGCCTGTTCCTGGCTGCGCTGGTGACTAACTTTCTCGGCAAAGAGCTGCACGAGGATGAAATTTACCAGGCGCGCCTTGCCAAAGGTGAAGTGCGGCTGCGTGGGGCCAGCCACTACGAAGAGAAGCCTGGCGCGAAACGCTCGGTGCTGCTGTTCCTGGCAGGCATCGCTGCGGTGGTACTCTATGCTACCGCCATCAGCGACGGCGTCGGGCTGATTACCGATCCGCCACTGCCGCGCAACGAGGCGATCGTGGTCTTTATGCTGACCATTGCCACGCTGATTTCACTGTTTTGCAAAATCGATACCGGCGCTATTCTCAGCGCCAGCACGTTTAAATCGGGCATGAGCGCCTGTGTCTGCGTCATGGGCGTGGCCTGGCTTGGCGACACTTTTGTGAAGGCACATATCGGTGAGATCCAGCAGCTGGCGGGCGATTTGCTACAGCAGGCTCCCTGGCTGCTGGCGGTCGCGCTGTTTTTCGCCTCCATGCTGCTCTATTCACAGGCCGCAACCGCCAAAGCGCTAATGCCAGCCGCGCTGCTGCTGGGTGTTTCACCGCATACCGCCGTGGCCTCGTTTGCCGCCGTCTCTGCGCTGTTCGTGCTGCCGACCTACCCGACGCTGCTGGCCGCCGTTGAGATGGATGACACCGGCTCGACGCGCATCGGCAACTATGTATTTAACCACGCCTTTATCGTGCCCGGCGTACTGGCGATTGCGCTGTCGGTGCTGTTCGGCTTTTTGATCGGCGGCCTGGTGCTGTAGCGCCGTTACAACCTGTAAAGCCTGCTGCGTAGCGTGCGTGCTATCATCGACGCTTTCCACAACGGGAGTAACGTAATGAACGCCGTCGTGATCCTCTGCACTGCGCCGGATGAAGCCTGCGCGCATCGGCTTGCCGCGCAGGCGCTCGAGGCAAAGCTTGCCGCCTGCGTAACGCTGCTGCCGGGCGCCACTTCGCTTTATGTCTGGCAGGGTAAGCTTGAGCAGGCCAGTGAAGTCCAGCTGCTACTAAAAAGCGATACGACACATCAGCAGGCGTTGATGGCGCTGCTAAAGCGCGAACACCCTTACGACGTGCCCGAATTGCTGGCACTTCCGGTTCAACATGGAGACAGTGAATACTTGTCATGGCTGCACGCATCTCTTGCCTGATCGCCGTTATGCTGGCGTTGTTTATTACGCTGCCCGCTCAGGCCTCAATTTTCTCTCCAAACGCTAACAGTCGTTTTGTGCCTGTGGATCAGGCGTTTGCCTTTGATTTTAATCAGCAAGGCAACCAGCTCAGGCTCGACTGGAAAGTTAAACAGGGCTACTACCTTTACCGACAGCAAATTCATATCAATGCGCAGCAGGCGCAGATCGTGCCGGTGACGCTGCCGCCAGGCCAGCCGCATGAGGATGAGTTTTATGGTAAAAGTGAAATCTATCCGCAGGACCTGAGTGTGCCTGTGCAGCTACAGCAGGCCGCAAAGGATGCCACTCTTAGCGTGACCTACCAGGGCTGTGCTGCGGCAGGTTTCTGTTATCCGCCGGAGACGCGCACTATTCCGCTATCGGCAGTGAGCACCAGCAATGTATCGCCGGCCGTCAGCGCACAGCCTGCGCCTGCCGTGCCGCTGCCCTTCTCGCCGCTCTGGGCACTGCTAATCGGCATTGGCGTCGCTTTTACTCCCTGCGTGTTACCGATGTACCCCCTGATCGCTGGGATCATTCTTGGCGGTCCCCGCAGCGGCTCGCTGCTGCGGCTGTTTAGCCTTGCCGTCATCTATGTTCTGGGCATGGCGCTTACCTACACGCTGCTGGGTGTGGTGGTCGCGGCGGCTGGGCTGCGCTTTCAGGCCGCGCTGCAGCATCCTTATGTGCTGATCGGGCTGTCGCTGGTTTTCATTCTGCTGGCATTGTCGATGTTCGGCCTGTTTCAGCTACAGCTTCCCGCCAGCGTACAGACGCGCCTGACGTTGTGGAGCAACCGTCAGCAAGGCGGATCGCTGCCCGGCGTGTTTTTAATGGGCGCGCTGGCAGGATTGATCTGCTCGCCCTGCACCACCGCGCCGCTCAGCGCCATCCTGCTCTATATCGCCCAGAGCGGTAACCTCTGGACCGGCGCAGGAACGCTGTGGCTCTACGCGATGGGTATGGGCCTGCCGCTCATCGTGGTCACGATGTTTGGCAACCGACTGCTGCCGAAAAGCGGCCCCTGGATGCAGACGGTGAAGCAGGGATTTGGCTTCGTTATCCTGGCGCTGCCGGTATTTTTACTGGAGCGCGTACTGGGTGATGTGTGGGGCATGCGGTTCTGGAGCGGGCTGGGTATCGCCTTCTTTGCCTGGGCGTTTTGTAGCAGCCTGCGCGGTAACGGCAGCAAATGGCGGCTGGTGCAGATAGTCATGCTGGCTGCTGCGCTCATCAGCGCGCGCCCGTTGCAAGAGTGGGTCTGGGGCGCGCCGGTGGCATCACAGGCAGCGACAGCGCTTCCCTTTCAGCGCATTGTCTCTGCACCACAGCTGGACAGGGCGCTCCAGCAGGCTAACGGCCGCGTCACCATGGTCGATCTCTATGCCGACTGGTGCGTGGCGTGTAAAGAGTTTGAAAAATACACTTTTAGCGATCCTGGCGTACATGAGGCGCTGGGCCGCCTTCAGCTATTGCAGGCTAACGTCACCGCTAATAACGCAACGGATAACGCCCTGTTGCAGCACCTTCAGGTGCTCGGTCTGCCGACCATTCTGTTTTTTGATGCGCAGGGCCACGAGATTCCCGACTCGCGCGTGACGGGTTTCCTGAATGCAGAGGATTTCCGCACGCATTTGCAGAATCGGGTACGCTAAACGACACTGGAGTAACTCCGCCACAGGCGGAATTGCAAAAAAGAGGAGACGTCACTTGCAGCGTGAACAGATACTCGAGCATGCATTAAACGTGCTCGAAAAAAATGGACTGGCGGCGACGACGTCATTACAGCAGCTGGCTGGCGACAGTGAACTGACGCTGGCACAGCTTGAACAGTTCTGGCCGGAACGCGACGCCCTGCTCTACGATGCGCTGCGCTATCACGGCCAGCAGATTGATACCTGGCGGCGACAGGTTCTGCTCAGCGATGAGCTCGACGGCGAACAGAAATTGCTGGCGCGTTATCAGGTGTTGAGTGAACAGGTGCAGAAAGGACGCTATCCGGGCTGCCTGTTTATTGCCGCCTGTAGTTTCTATCCGCAGCCGGATCAGCCAGTGCACCAAATCGCCGAGCAGCAAAAACAGGCTTCCTGGCATTTTACCCATAGCATTCTTGTCGAGCTGGGCCTGGATAACCCAACAATGGTGGCGGATCAGCTGGAGCTTATCCTTGAGGGCTGTCTCAGCAAGCTGCTGGTTAAGCGCAATGTGCAGGACGTGGCGACGGCAAAACGGCTGGCGGAAGACGTACTGCGCATCGCGTTATGCCGTGCTAATGGCGCGCTGGCATAGGTTTTTGCCGCTTCTGCCTGAAAATCAGGCAATCAGTCACGTTTCCCCACTTTTTTACCGGAAAGACGTTGACGCGAAGCGGCCATTACGGTTTAATGCGCCCCGTTGCCCGAATAGCTCAGTCGGTAGAGCAGGGGATTGAAAATCCCCGTGTCCCTGGTTCGATTCCGGGTTCGGGCACCAAATTTAGAGAACCCAGCCAATGGCTGGGTTTTTGCTTTTGTGCGGAACCCGTCATCGAACAGGTTCGATGCCCTCGCCGCATCCTTGCGGCTCGCCCTGCGGGTTTACCGCGCAGGCGCGGCAAAGCAAAAATGCTCCCGGCATTTTTGTCCGGGTTCGGGCACCAAATTTAGAGAACCCAGCCAATGGCTGGGTTTTTGCTTTTGTGCGCCCTGCCCAGCCTGATTTTCCTTTATTGCTCAGCCCTTCCCCGGCAAGATACTCGCTCGCATTACGCCGCTCAGGAGATCACCATGCCTTCCCTCCACGACGAACAAACGCTTGAACTGGCCGAAGCGCTGCGCCGTTCGGTTAGCACCTTTGTGCGCCAGGTCCGTGTTGCCACCTCCACCGCACGCACTTCTCAGCTGGAGACGCTTGAGCTGCTGGAAACACGCGGTGCCATCACCATTGCTGAACTGGCGCGGCTGCGCGGCGTAAAGCATCAGAGCATGCGCCTGGTGATACAGGAACTCGAAAGCCAGCAGTTTATTACGCGTCAGCCCAACGCGCAGGATGCCCGCGCGCAGCTGATTGCCCTTACCGAAACGGCCAGAAGCCTGTTAAACGACGCGCGGGAACAGCGCGCCCGCTGGATTGCCGATCTGCTGACAGAGAAGCTGGATGTTGAGTCGCGCGACGACCTGATTAAAGGCCTCGCCGCGCTGAATAAATTAGTGGGCTAAGCCCGCAGGCTGGCTTCACGCAGCTGCGCGACCACCGCTGCCAGACTATTCATGCCCCAGTGAGCCACATATTGCCCGCCAGCAATCTGCACCATATCGATAACCTGAATCGTAACGGGCAGCCCGGTCGGCGCCACCCCCATTAGCGGGCCGGTGTGAGTGCCGGTAATCGTTTTACGCGTAGTGACCAGATCCCGTTCGGCGACCTGCTCCTCGATCCTGACCTGAAGAGAAGAAAGTGCCGGGCGCAGAAGGTTATGAAAGGTATGCCACAGGCTTTCGCGATCGTTAGATGCAGCCTGCGGCGCAGAGTGATTGATAAAACCTGGCGCGACCAGCGCCTCAAATGCGGCGCGGTCTCCTGCCACGATAACGTCCTGGTTAAAACGACGAACAATATCTTTGTTGCGTTCACTCATCGCTACGCCTCCAATATATACAGTTAAACTGTATATATCACACTGACCAGCGTCATGCGAGAGCTAATCAGCCCGCATCCACGCGCAGAGGTTATCCAGCATCTGCATACAGCGCTCAAGCTGCGCGACGGCAACGAACTCGTCGGCTTTATGTCCCTGATCCATGCTGCCAGGCCCGCAAATCAGCGTGGCGATACCTATCTCATCAAACAGGCCACCTTCGGTGCCGAAGGCAACAGTAGAAAACGCCTCGCTGCCGCTCCAGTCAGCCAGCCAGCGCGCAAAGTCGCTTTGGGGATCGGTTAATAGCCCAGGATAGGCGCCCAGCGGCTGAAAAGTAATGGCGCTCTCCGGCGCTTTCTCCTGCATCGCGGGCAGCAGCTGGTGGCGCGCGAATGCTCTGATATTGTCCAGTACACTCTCGGTATCGGCAGCGGGCAGCGTGCGCAGCTCAAAATCGAACTGGCAATCCTGCGGCACGATATTCAGCGCCGCGCCGCCCTGAATGGTGCCAACCTGTAAGGTGCTAAACGGCGGATCGAAGCGTTTGTCCTGCGTCAGCTGTAGCGACTCGCTGACGCCGGTAATATGGCTAATCAGCTTCGCCGCCTGCTCAATCGCGTTGACGCCGGATGGCGCATAGGCTGAATGGCAGGCGTGGCCGCGCACCTCGCAGCGCATCGCCACTTTGCCTTTATGGCCATAAACCGGCTGCATGCCGGTCGGTTCGCCAATAATGCAGAGCGCAGGCTTCTCCGGCGACGCCCTGAGATGCGCCACCAGCGAGCGCACGCCCAGGCAGCCGACCTCCTCGTCGTAAGAAAAAGCCAGATGCAGCGGCATACGCAGCGGCTGCGCTAAAAAGCGATCCAGCGACGCCAGCACACAGGCGATGAAGCCTTTCATATCGGCGCTGCCGCGACCGTAACAGCGCCCGTCGCGCTCGGTGAGGGCAAAAGGCGGCATCGTCCAGCGCTGTCCGTCCACCGGCACCACGTCGGTATGGCCCGACAGCATCACGCCACCGTCGCCAGCGGGTCCCAGCCTTGCGTAGAGGTTCGCTTTGCGCCCGTCATCGCTATAAAGCAGCGAGGCATCCATGCCGTGCTGCGCAAGGATGTCGCGGATAAAGCCGATGAGCGCCAGGTTGGATTCGCGGCTGGTGGTGTCGAACGCCAGCAGCGAGGCCAGCAGCGCGCGCAAGCTATTATTCATCGCCGGGCACGCCATAGCTCGGCGCTTCACGCGGATCGAGCGCGCGCGTCACGTAGGCGTCCATCTGCGGTTCATAAGCCAGCCACAGGCGCGACAGCTCAGCGACCGGATCCTCTTCTGCCCAGTCCACGCGCAGATCGACCAGCGGCCAGGTATAGTCATCGACCACCTTCACCGCAGCGGAGTGCACCGGACCAGCCTCGCCGCCGCGCGCGATGCCCGCCTGGAGCGCCGCAATCAGTCGGCTGGTCAGTTCACCGGAAGAGTCTGTAAAAGCAGAGACCATCGCCTCGATAACCGCTTTGTCCGCCAGCATATTGCCCGCCGCCACGCAGTTTTCGTCCTGCACCACGTTCCAGACGCCTAAGGTTTCGCTGCCGCTAAAGTGCGCCACCTCGCCCATCGAATCAATCACCGTCACCTGGCGATAGTCGCTAAAGCGATCCTCCGCCAGCGCCAGCTTTAGCGCCTGCGGCGCAGACGCGCCCGTTTCCAGCTGGGCCAGAATCTGCTGGCCCAGCGCAGGCAGCGTAATGTTCTGGCTGGAGACCGCGCCCGTTCCCGCCTGCAGCCAGGGGCAGCGCGCGCCTACCGCAATGCTGGAGGAGCTAATGGCGATACCCAGCTGTCCGCTCTCCGGGCAGCGTGCGCTAATAGAAAGCGTCATAGCGCCTCCTTGCCATGCCAGCTATCCGGGATCACGGCAATCACATCAATCTCCATCAGCCACTGCGGCTGCGCCAGCGCCGACACCACCAGCCCGGTGGAGATGGGGAAGACGCCTTTCAGCCATTTGCCGACTTCCAGATAGACCGGCTCGCGGAAGCGCGGATCGGTGATATAGGTAGTGGTTTTGACGATATGCGACAGATCGCTGCCCGCCTCCTCCAGCAGTTGTTTGACGTTTTTCATCGCCTGCGCCGCCTGTACGCCAGGCTCACCCAGCCCAACCAGCTTGCCGTCAAAGTTGGTGCCGACCTGGCCGCGCACGTAAACGGTATTGCCTGCGCGCACCGCCTGACAGAGATCGTTATCGAGTGCCTGATTGGGATAGGTCTCTTTGGTGTTGAACATACGAATACGGGTATGGGTTGGCATAGGGGATCTCCTGCTCGATTAAGGTAATGGCGCGGCCTGGTAGTGCTGGTACTGACGCTGGATTGCGATCTGGTCGGCGATATATTTTGCGTCATGCCACACGCCCCAGATAAAGGTGGAGCCACGGCGGGAGAGCCACGGCAGCCCGAGGAAATAGACGCCCGCCTCGGCTGACACGCCGCGGTGGTGCTGCGGTTTACCCTTCTCATCGAAGGCGTTGACCTTGAGCCAGCTATAGTCCGCCACGTAACCGGTCGCCCAGATAATGCTGTTGATCCCGGCGCTGGCGAGGTTCAGCTCGCTCAGCGGATGGGTAACGCAGTCGGGATCGGGCAGAAAGTGGCGCGCCTCTGGCTCTTCTGGCAGATCGAGGCCGTTACGGGCGATATACGCATCCGCCGCATCAAGCAGCGCCAGGTAGCTGGCATCGCCGCGCGCAATGTTGTGCGCCAGATCGGGCTGAAAGGTTACCGTCTCACCATCAAACACCTGGGTCATGCCGACCAGATTGACGCCCTGCGCGGCCAGCGCGCGAAAATCGACGGTATGGCCGCCGCGCGCGCCGCTGACGGCGATAGTGACGTGCTCTTTACCCGGCTGGCTGGCCGCCGCATCCCACATCCCCAGCACGCCGAGCCACCAGCAAAAATCGCGGTTGCGATAGGCGCGCGGCGGGCGATCGTGCGGCCCGACCGAGAGGTAAACCGTTTTCCCGGCGCGCTGCAGTTCATCGGCAATCTGCACGCCGGAGGATCCGGCACCTATTACCAGCACGCCGCCTTCCGGCAGCTGCTGCGGGTTGCGATAGTCGGCGGAGTGGATCTGCGTCAGGCGATCGTTGCGCGGCGCGATCGTTGGGATCACCGGCCTCTGAAAAGGCCCGGTCGCCGCCACAATGCGCTGCGCCTCAATCACACCGTCTGAGGTCTGCACGGTAAAGCCTGCACGGCCGCTGTTGCGCTCCACGCGCAGCACCTCTACGCCGGTGCGGATCGGCGCATGGAATTTTTCCGCGTAGGCCGCAAAGTAATCCGCCACGTTGTCTTTGGCGACAAAGCTGTCGGGCGCGCAATCCGGGAACGCCATGCCGGGAAAGCGGTCATGCCAGGCCGGGCCGTTCGCCACCAGCGAATCCCAGCGCCCGCTGCGCCAGGCTTCCGCGATGCGGTTTTTCTCCAGCACCAGATGCGGCACGTCAAGGCGACTCAGGTGTTCGCTCATCGCGACGCCCGCCTGCCCGGCACCAATCACCAGGGTATCAATTTCTGTTTTCATCTCTGTCATTTCAGCGTCCTTCAACCAGCCGCCGGCCGATATATTCACCACGGGAAGGTTTCCAAGACTATTTGAGCCAACAGAAGCGGTAAAATATTATAAAGCTAACGACTGGATAGGAATTTATTAGTCTGCACCAGACGCCAGCTAAAAAACGTAATTAAAGCGACCGGGTCGGGAAAAGTTCGGCGCGGCGGCAATACTCCATAAACAACTGCGCCGGCCTGGTTGGCTCATTATTTTGCAGGTAAGCCATAATCAGCGTTGAATCCGGCATTTCATCCTCTATTTCCAGGTGAATTAATTTTTGCCCGTCATAGGTAATATCGGAACAGGGGCGCGTCACCAGCACTGAAAAGCCGAGCCCCTGGCCTACCATGCAGCGCACCATTTCAATCGAGGGAGAACTGTAGGCCACCTCCGGATGGTAGCCCTTCTCCTTAAAGATACGGATAAAGTAGTTTTTACTCGGGATGGCATCGAGCAGGATCATCGGCTCGCGGCTCAGCTGCTGGAGCGTCACCGTTGGCTGCTGCGCCAGCAGATGTGCTGCGGGCAGCAGCGCATAGGGTTTATGCGGCGCGTTAAGGGGCTCTTTTTTAATGGAATGGTCGAGATCCAGATCGTAGAGAAAGGCCAGATCAAAACGCCCGCGGTGCAGCCCGTGCATCAGCTCGTGCTGCTCGCCGTCGTAGAGTTCGACGGTGATGTCAGGATAGATCTTTTTGAACCCGGCGATCAGCTTCGGCAGGTAGAGCGGCGCGGCAGACTCGAAGCAGCCCACCGCGATGGTGCCAGAGACCAGCTGATGTTCGGCACGCGAGTTCTGCTCAAACTCATAGGTTAAGCGCAGCAGATCGCGCGCCTTCTCGTAGAAGCGGCGGCCGCCCGGCGTCAGCGACACGCCCTGCGCGTGATGGCGGATAAACAGCTGCTGATCGAAGGTGTCTTCCAGGTTTTTGATGGCAATAGAGATAGAAGGCTGCGCGATGTGCAGCTGGCGTGACGCCTCGGCGATGCTCTCTGTTTCCACCACGGTGACAAAATATTTAAGCTGTTTCAGCGTAAAACGCATCATGAAAACCTTATGGTTATGGCAGCCGTCTCGGCAGGACAGCTTTTGCAGGTAGGTGTACTCTGCAAGCCCCATGCCATGCTTCCGCCCCGTAAACGGGCAGGGGAAAAGCGCCATCATTGCGTCACGCGATTCGTGTTGTTGTTGATATAACTTGAAAGGCGAACAATTATTTCCAGACGGATTTAATTTTATTTTTTCCGCTGCCTCATTTTGGTTCAGGCCTGCGCGATTAAAGGGCAAAAGATTTTAAATGATCCTCCTGGATTAATTACCCTTATTAACTTATCTCTGTCACTAATGGTTTTACGCTTTCTGTGGCTGGATAGTTTTTTTAAAGTCTGAAGACAACAATTTACTAATTGCCCTGAATTAGCCGCTGCCGCCATAGTGTTAATTAACCGAAAGCGGCGAATTCCTCTTGTTGAAATTCGCTTTTATTTAAGCGAGTGAAATGCCTCATGACCTTTAACTGGAACTATATGTTCAGCCTGTTCAGCGACGCCGAATTCTGGCTGGCGACCTGGACCGTCATCAAACTGAGCTTACTTACCTGGGGCATCAGTATCGTTGTAGGGTTTGTGCTCGCGCTGGCGAAACAGTCGAACCGACCGTTGTTTAACCTGCCGGCGCGCGGCTATATCTGGCTGTTCCGCAGCCTGCCGCTGCTGGTGCTGCTGATTTTTGTCTATAACCTGCCGCAGGCCGCGCCCGGTACCTCCGCGCTGCTGAGCGATCCCTTCTGGGCGGGCCTGATCGCCATGGTGCTGAGTGAAAGCGCCTATATCGCGGAGATCCATCGCGGCGGTCTGCTGTCGATCCCGAAAGGCCAGAGCGAGGCCGCGCGCGCGCTGGGGCTACGCTTCGCGGGCATCCAGTGGCGCATCATTATCCCGCAGGCGGTGCGCGTCGCCCTGCCCGCGCTGGCGAACGAATATATCGCCATCGTCAAGCTCAGTTCGCTGGTGTCGGTGATCTCGCTGACTGAAATCCTGATGGTCGGCCAGCGCCTCTACTCCCAGAACTTCCTGGTGATGGAAACCATGGCGGCGGTCGCCTGCTACTACGTGCTGATCGTGACGGTGTTTGATTTCCTGCTGAAGCAGCTGGAGCGCTATCTCGACGTCACCCAGCGCCGCCCGGCAGGTAAAGTCGACGAGCAGCTTCTTGCCCTGGCGCAGCGCGGCGTCACGCCGCTGGCACGTCCGGCAGCGCAGAGCACTGGCCCGGCGCTACAGGCCTCGCGGCTGCACAAGGCTTACAACAACGTGGAAGTGCTGGGCGCGGTCAGCCTGCAAATCCAGCCGGGCGAAGTGGTCTCAGTGATTGGGCCTTCCGGCTCCGGCAAAACTACGCTGATCCGCCTGCTCAACGGGCTGGAGCAGATCGACAACGGCGAAATCCGTATCAACGGCCAGCCCTTCATCCATCTCAGCCAGCAGGGCGAGCAGAAACCGCGCTTTATCGAGCACGCCGAGCACCGCCTCAACATCGGCATGGTGTTCCAGAGCTTCAACCTTTTTCCCCACCTCAGCGTGCTGGACAACCTGCTGCTGGCCCCGCGCTATCACCGGCTGGCGTCGCGCGACGAGCTGAAGCAGCACGCCTGCGAACTGCTGCACAAAGTGGGCATGCTGGAACACGCGTGGAAATATCCGCACCAGCTCTCCGGCGGTCAGCAGCAGCGCGTGGCAATCGCCCGCGCCCTGATGATGCGTCCGCAGATCATGCTGTTTGATGAGCCGACCTCCGCGCTGGACCCGGAAAAGGTCAACGAGGTGTTGCAGGTGATAGAAACCCTGGCGCATGAGGGCATCACCATGGTGATCGTCACCCACGAGATGAACTTCGCCTTTAAGGTCTCTGACCGCATCGTATTTATGGAAAAAGGACGCGTGGTCTGCGATGACGCGCCTCAGGCCATGCGCAGCGGGCAGCATCCGCGCGTGGAAGCCTTTCTGAAGGATGTTTCTCTGGCTTAACCCATTTTACCAGCACGAGGGAAAATCATGATTGAACAATGGCAGGTAGACCAGTATCACCAGCAGGGTTTTCTGGTGGTGGAGAACGTATTAAGCGCCGACGAAATCGCCGCGCTACAGCACGATTTTGACGGCTGGGTGGAAGAGAGCCGCAGCCAGCAGGCGGCGTATGGTGACACGCTGGATGGTCGCGCGCGTTTTGATCTGGAAGGCGATCATCGCGCCGACCATCCGTCGCTGCGCCGCGTCAGCTCGCCAACTGAAATTTCCGCCGCCTACCGTCACGCCGCGCTTCAGTCGCGCATGGCGCAGATCGCTGGTCAGCTGACCGGTAGTCAGGGCGCGCGTTTTCATCACAGCAAGATCAACTCCAAGCTGCCGCATACCGCGACCAAAGTAGAGTGGCATCAGGACTTTCTTTTCACGCCGCACAGCAACGACGACATCGTCACCGCGCTGCTGATGGTGAGTGAAGTGACGCCAGAAAACGGCCCGCTCACCGTGGTGCCGGGCAGCCATAAAGGCCCGCTCTACTCTCACTGGCAGAACGGGCGCTTTACCGGCGCGGTGGATAAGGCGGTTGTCGAGGAGCAGTGCGGCCAGCCCGCAGCCTGTTTCGGCCCGCCCGGCTCGGTCTGCTTTATGCACACGCGCCTGCTGCACGCCTCCAGCCCGAACGAAACCGAACTGCCGCGCACGCTGTTTATCACCGTTTACGCGGCGGAAGACGCCCTGCCCTTTGGCGAAAACCCGCTGCCGAGCCTGGATGCGGGCGCGCTGGTCGCGGGCAAAGAGAGCGGCATGGTGCGCAGCACCGTTAACCAGTTCCGTCTGCCGCAGAAACCGAGCGGCGCATCCTTTTTTGTCCAGCAGGCCGGAAACGATCTTGCCCGCGCGTAATCGCCACCACGGAGGCTTTATGAAATCTGTTGCCCTGACTTTTCTGGCCGCCAGCATCGCGCTGGGGTCGTTTAGCGCGTCGGCGTTCCAGCAGCCGGGAAAAATCATCGCCGGTTCCGACATGACCTTTTTCCCGTACGAATATATTGAGAACAACAAGCCCACCGGCTTCGACATCGAATTTCTCGACGGTCTGGCAAAAGTGATGGGCCGCCAGGCGCTGAACCTTGATACCCGTTTCCCTAACCTGATCACCGGCCTGCAGGGCAACCGTTTCGACATTACCAACTCCTCGATGTACATCACGGCGGAGCGGCTAAAGGTGATCGATATGATCCCCTATCTCAAAAGCGGTGAAGCGATCCTGTCGCTGAAAGGCGGCGCGTATCAGCCGAAAACGCCGGAAGATTTTTGCGGCCACAAGATCGGATCGATGGGCGCAACCTCCTGGCTCCAGCAGTTGCATAAGCTCTCGGCCGACTACTGCGTGAAGAACGGCAAGCCGCCGATCGCCATCAGCGAATACACCACCGATCCGCAGACTACGCAGGCGATGCTGTCGCATGCGGTCGAGGCGCAGATTACCGATGCCGCCGTGGCGCGCGGTGTGGTGCAGAAGCTGGGCGATCGCGTGCAGATCTCCTCTGAAACGCTGATCTACCCGGTGCTTAACGGCTTCGGCGTGAAGAAAGGTAACGATGAGGTGAAGCAGGCGCTGGTCGACGGGCTGGAGAAGTACAGCAAAACGCCGGAGTACGCCGCGCTGCTGAAGAAGTACAACTTCGTCGCGCCGAGCGAAGAGGACATCAAAACGCTGATGCCGCAGCCCTGATCCTGATGCGGGCGGCAGGCCACTGCTACCCGCCTCTCTCTTTCATTCCTTTCCAGGAGAGATAAATGGCGCTTTCATTTGAAGAACAGACCCGTATCGACCTTGCCGCCACCTTTCGCATTATCGCTCATCTCGGAATGCACGAGGCGGTGGCGAACCACTTCAGCGTGGCGATTTCGCCGGATGGCAAACAGTTCCTGCTGAATCCGAAGTGGAAACATTTTTCACGCATCCGCGCCAGCGATCTGCTGCTGCTCGACGCCGACGATCCCGCCTGCGCACAGCGCGACGACGTGGACACCACCGCCTGGTCGATCCATGGCCAGATCCACCAGCGGCTGCCGGAAGTGCGCGTGGTACTGCACCTGCACCCGATCTACACCACCAGCGTCGCCTGTCTGGCCGATCCGCGAATCCCTCCGGTCGATCAAAACAGCGCGCGCTACTTTAATCGCGTGGCGGTGGATACCCTTTATGGCGGCATGGCGGATACCGTTGAGGAAGGCGCGCGTCTGGCGAGCCTGCTGGCGGGCAAAAGCCGCCTGCTGATGGGCAACCACGGCGTAATGGTCACCGGAAGCCACATCGGCGAAGCCTTTGATGACATCTGGACGCTGGAGCGCGCCTGCCAGATCCTCGTTACCGCCTGGTCTACCGGCCAGCCGCTGAAGATCCTCAGCGACGAGGTGGCGGAGAAGACGGCGCGAGCCTGGGAAGGCATTGCCGACTTCTCGCGCCAGCATTTCGAGGAGATGAAAGCGCTGATGATCGCCGCCGATCCGTCGCTGCTTGATTAATACTCAACCCAGATCGCGCCTGCATCCGCCGACTTCACGCACTGCTCAACCCAGCGCACGCCCGCTAATCCAGCATGGACGTCGGGATACCAGAAGTCTTGCAAAAAGGCAGTGTCGCCGCGATTGCTGGCGGCAAACGCCTGGGCGAAACGACGGTAGAGATTCGACCAGGCCTCAAATAATCCTTCAGGATGGCCGCCGCCAATGCGGTCCTCTTCCAGCGCGCGCGGCGCAAGGTAGCCCATGCCGCGCTCAAGGATGCGCACCGGTTCGCCCTGCACCTCGTAGCGCAGCTGGTTAGGCTGTTCGTCCCACCATTCCAGGCTCGCCTTCGCGCCGACAATACGAATTTTCTGCCCATGCATCGAACCGCAGTTCACCGCTGAAGCCCAGAGCGTACCAACGGCCCCGTTGTCGTACTCCATCATGACAAAGGCGTTATCCTCCAGTGGCGCACGCGTAGGGATAAAGCTCTGCCGCGAACAGAGCAGCCGCCTGACCTTCAGCTGCGGTGCCATGGTTTCAGCAAGAAACAGCGGGTGCGTCGCCAGGTCGCCCAGCACATAGCTCGGCCCAACAAAGCGCGGATCGACGCGCCAGCGCGTGCTGGGATTCTCTAACTCTACCGCCTCATGATGAAAGCCGTGGGCAAACTGCATATTGATAATGCGGATCTCGCCCAGCAGCCCCTCAGCAATCATCTCCCGCGCCTGCTGGATCAGCTGATGCCCCGCATAGCCGTAGGTGACGCCAACCAGCCGGTTTTTTTCTGCGCACAGCCGCTCCAGCTCATCCGCCTCTTCCGTGGTGAAACAGAGCGGTTTTTCGCACACCACATGCAGGCCGGCGTTGAGCGCCGCGCGGCAAATCGCAAAATGGGTATTATTTGGCGTGGCGATGGAAACCGCTTCGATGCCGTCCTCGCGCGCCGCTTCGACGGCGAACAGCGTCTCGTAGTCGGGGTAGCAGCGATCGGCCGCGACGCCGAGCGACGTGCCGAAGACGCGGCCACGTTCGGCGTCGATATCGAACGCGCCCGCCAGCAGGGTAAAGTTACCGTCGCGCAGCGCGGCCGATCGGTGAATGTAGCCAATCTGGCTGGTGCCGCCGCCGCCCACCATGCCCCAGCGCAGGGCGCGATCTACCGCCTTTGTACCGTTAATCATCGTCCTCTCCTTAAAAACCTACGGATTTGAGATAGCTGAGGCTGGCGCTGACGTCGCGCAGGCTGGTGACGGCCTGGCGCGGATCGCGCTCCTGTTCCAGCGTGATCCAGCCCTGATAGCGCTGTTCGGCCAGCAAAGCGCGTATGGCCGGATAATCGATTGCGCCCTGGCCTATCGGGCACATCACCCCTTCGGCGCAGGCGCTAAAGAAATCGAGGCCGCGTGCCAGCACGTCGCGCCATACCGCATCGTTAACGTCTTTAAAGTGCAGGTAATCAATGCGTGACCAGTACTGACGCAGCGCGGCGATGGGGTCCATGCCCGCATAGTAGAGATGGCCAGTATCAAGACAGAGTCCGGCGACCTGATGAGGGATGTCCTGCACCAGCTGCGCCAGTTCATCGGCAAACTCAATACAGCCGCCCGCGTGCGGATGGATCACCGGCCGCACGCCGTAGTCACGCCAGGCGATCTCGCTGAGCTGGGTGATATGACGCATCAGCCGCTGCCAGTCAGCCGCCCCGAGGCGCGGCGCGCGTTCAGACTGACCGGCCAGCCGGGCGCGTTCGGGGTTGCCAAAATCGATAATCACCAGATAAGGCGCAGGCACGTTGTCGCCGTGCGTTTTCTCAGCGGTGGGAATGCGGGACAGGTTGCGGCACAGCTTGTGCGTCAGGTCGACCATCGCCGGAAAATTGGCCTCGCTGACCAGATCGTCGAACAGCGTGGCGGCGACGATGGACAGGCCATGCATGTTCAAGGCGTGGCTGAGCTGGTCGGGATCGGTGGGCAGATAACGCCACGGCCCGAGCTCGATACTGCGGTAGCCTGCCTGCGCCGCTTCGCGCAGCACCGTCTGCCACGGCGGCAGAAAGGGGTTGTCAGGATTATCGACGCCCCAGCTACAGGGCGCGTTGGCGATATGGATGGTCACGATAGCTCTCCAGGCATGCACATTTGCCGCGAGTATCGAACATAATTTCCATATCTAACAACTGTGAAAGTTTTATTCTTTGATAGCGATCATAGTTATTCTTATCATAAAAATGATAGAAAATTATCATTTAAATCAGTAATTAACTGATTTACATGTTTTCTCTGGTGATAATCTCGAAAGGCAAAATCACCTGCTCATATCGCGCGTCGCGCTCGCTCTGGCGCTCAGTGCAAAGCTGCACCACGGCGGCAGCCATTGTCTCGATGTTATGACGCAGCATCAGGGTGATGCTCCCGTCGATAAGGGCCAGTTCGTCCTCCTGCACCGGCCCGTGACACACCAGCATGACACTGCGCTGCGCCTGTTCGCGTAGCGCGCGTACCACGCCTTCAATGCCGCCGCACGGCGCATAGATCAGCAGCAAATCGGGATGCCCGTCCAGCAGCGCCTTCGCGGCGCGATAGCCGCCTTCGACGCTTTCCCGGGTATTCAGCGGCTCGAGCACGCGCTGCGTCGCCCCATATTCCCGCATCCCGGAGCGAAAGCTAATTTCGCAGCTCTCCTGGCAAGTAAAGCGGTGGTCGCCGAGCAGCACGCCGACGCTGCCGGGTCGACGCAGCAGATGCTGCGCCATCCAGGCGGCGGTGCGCCCCGCCTTCTGATTATCTACCCCGATATAGCCCGCATGGCCGCAGGGCGAAAAGTCGGAGAAGAGCGCATAGACCCGTACGCCCTGGCGCGATACCGCCTGAATGGCATGGCGGATCAGCGGATGATCGAGCGCCACCACGCCAATCACATCGACACGCGTCGCCAGCGCGCGCAGCGATTGCGCCGCCTGCTCGACCTCGTCGATGCCGTGGGTGACGAAAAGCGGCTCGATGCCGGCGGGATGGTGCGGCATGGCCTGCTGGCGCAGCGCCTCGCTCAACTGCCGATAGAGAGAATAGTCGGTGGAGAGCAGCAGGAATCCCATCCGCAGCGTCGCCGTCGGTGGCGCGCCGGGATGCAGCAGCCGGGCCTGCGCGTGGCGATAGCCTAACCGGCTGGCCGCCGCCAGCACCTTCTGTTCGGTTGCGCCGCGCACCGGGGCGCGCTGGTTCAGCACGCGATCCACCGTCGCTACGCCTACGCCCGCTTCGCGCGCGATGGCGCTCATGGTGACTTTGGTCATTCTCTGTTGCCTCCTGAGACGATTAGGATATCTCTCTTTCGCTATCCTAACCGTCCCGGCGCGCTTGCCCGACCTTTTGATAAAAAAGCGCGCATAAATTTGATCCTCTTCGCATAACGAAACATTCATTTCCAAATTAATTCCATTTGGAAAATACATTTGCTAGAAATTTCCCTCAATCCGCCAGCGCAAAGGTTGATGGAATCCCATCAGTAAAAGGTTAGAGAGGGCAGCAGCAGGCTTTCTATAGTGAAAGCCTGACGGACGGAGCGGCGAGCCGACTCAATCCCTTAACAGGCTAATTATTCTGGAGATGTTATGTTTCCCTCTACCTTACCTGCCCCGCGACTGCCCGATGCCAAACAGATCCCCGCGCTGCGCTGGGGCATCGTCGGTCCTGGCTGGATCGCCGACCATTTTGCCAGCGCGCTGTGCCAGCACACCGGTCAGCAGCTGGTCGCCGTTTCATCGCGCAGCCAGGAGAAGGCGCAGGCGTTTGCCGACAAATGGTCAATCCCGCACGCGTGCGGCGGCATTGATGCGCTGCTGGCGCGCGATGACGTGGACGCGGTCTATATCGCCACGCCGCACAACCACCACTTTCCCGACGGCCTGCGCGTGTTGCAGGCAGGCAAACATGTGCTGATCGAAAAGCCGCTGGCGCTGAACGCGCGTCAGGGTGCAGAACTCCAGCAGGCGGCGCAGCGCGCACAGCGGCTCTGCATGGAAGCGATGTGGTGCGACTTTGCGCCGAAATATGATGTGGTTCGCCAGCTGCTGGCGGATGGCGCGCTGGGCGAGATTCACAGCCTGATCGCCGATCACGGCGAGTTTTTCACCCAGGATCACCGCATTTTCAATGCCGATCTTGCGGGTGGGCCGATGCTCGATCTCGGCAGCTATCTTATTGCCTTCAGCATTCTGGTTGGCGGCGCGCCCGAGCGGATCATCGCGCTGGGCGAACCCGCGCCGGGCGGCGTTAACGGCCAGACCTCCATGCTGTTTGGCCACGCCCACGGCATACAGTCGGTGCTGCACACCACGCTGTTCAGCAATACGCCGGGTACGGCGGTCATCGCTGGCCGCGACGCCACGCTTTATCTTGACGGTCAGTTCTATGCACCGGGCAACTTCCGCCTGGTCTCCAGCGATAAGCGCCAGACGCTGCACTGGGAAGAGCCAGCCAGTCGCTATCAGCAGCTGTGCCACGAAATCAACCACTTCGCCTGGTGCGTCGGCCAGAGCCTCGCTGATTCGCCGATCCGCTCGCTGGAGACGTCGCTCTTAACGCTGCGCACGATGGATGAGGTACGCCAGCAGATCGGTGTGGTATTCAACGAAGAACGCTCACTTTGAGCCTGGAGTAGAGAGATGAAAATCGCTTTTGATGTGGATGTAATCAGGGATATGGGCATTACCCGCATGGTGCACCAGGTGGCAGAATGGGGATACAAATATATCGAACAGTCGCCCCATCCGCAGATCAATCCGTTCTATAAGCACCCCAAGGCCAGCCGCGAAATTATGCGCGAATATAAGAACGCGCTGAACGCCACCGGCGTAGAAATCTCCTCGTTTATTACTGTCTATCGCTGGTCCGGCCCGGATGAGCTGCGCCGCCAGGCAGCGGTAAAGAACTGGAAGCGCATGATTGAGATTGCGGTCGAGATGGGCGTACAGGTGATTAACACTGAGCTTTCCGGCAACCCGAACGAGCCGGAGATCTGCGAAGAGATGTTCTACCGCTCCATGGAGGAGCTGCTGCCGATTTTCGAGCGCGAGAACATCCGCGTTGAAATCCAGTCGCACCCGTGGGACTTCTGCGAAAACAGCAATGAAACCGCCGATATGGTGAAGTCGTTCCGCAGCGACAACGTAAAGTATATCTACAGCGTGCCGCATACCTTTTTCTACGACAACGGCAAGGGCGACGTGAGGCCAATGCTGGAGTACGCCGGTGACGACCTGTCGCATGTGCTGATAGCCGATACCATGAACCACACCAAGCACTGCCGCTATATCGTCAACCCGCCGGGCGTGGATGCCACCATCCACCAGCACGTTGGCGTTGGCGAAGGTGAAGTCGACTTCGACACGCTGTTCCAGACGCTGCGTGAGATGGACTTCGCCAACCGCACCTATAAAGTGGGTGGCGAGTCGATTATCGCTTCTGCGCTGTTCGGCTATCCGGAGAAGATGAAGGTGCAGGCGGTTGAGACGCGCGAGCTGATTGAGCGCGAGCTGCTGAGCCGCTAGCTAACTCAGCAGCTCAACCCTGACAAAGCGCCCGCTGATAAGCGATTCGCAGGCCGCCTCGGCAATCGCCTGCGCCTGAAGGCCATCCATCAGGCCAGGCAGGTGCGCCACCGTTTCGCCGCCGAGCTGGCGCAGGAACGCATCCAGATGGGCGTAATAGGTGTCGCGTACGCGGCTGAACCAGTCCGGGAACAGGCCGGGCTGAGTAATGCCGCTTGCCTGATAAAGCGTCGCACCGCGCATGGATTGCGGCTCCGACGCCAGCATCCCCTGCGAGCCCACCACACTGATGCGCTCGTCGTAGCCGTAGGCGGTGCGCCGGGTGTTATCAAGCTGCGCCAGCGCGCCACCCTGAAGCTGCATGATCAGCACCGACGTGTCGACATCGTTAAGCTCGCGCAGGGCGGGCAGCGCCAGCGCCGCGCCCAGTGCCCCCACCGTCTCGACTTCGTCTCCGGTAAGAAAACGCAGCAGGTCGAAAAAATGGATCGCCTGGTCGCGCATCTGGCCGCCCGAGGCACGTAAATAGTCGAGCGGTGGCATTTCAGACGCGCGGCACACCATCTGGATCAGTTCGGGCGTGCCAATCGCCCCCTGCTCAATGCGCTGCTTCAGCTGCTGGTGGCTTTGGTCAAAGCGCCGGTTAAAGCCGACGGTGACCGGCACCTTCAGCGGCATCAGGCTTTCCACCACCGCGCGCGCCTTCGCCAGCGACAGGTCGATGGGCTTTTCGCAGTAGACCGCCTTGCCTGCGCGCACCGCCTGCGCCAGGAAATCGGCGTGGGTCGGCGTCGAGCTGGCGATCAGCACCGCATCGATATCGTCGCGGCTAAGCGCCTCGCTCACCAGGGCCGGGCGTGCGCCATAACGCTGCGCCAGCGCCTCGGCGCGCGTGACGTCAAGGTCGCATACCAGCGCCAGCTGGGCGGCAGGATGCGCCGCCAGATTCGCGGCGTGAACCTGTCCAATAAAGCCGCTGCCAATCAGGGCAAAGCGTTGAGTTGCAGGCAACATTTCCGTTTTCCTCTTCACAGTTCGGGATAGCTGACCTTGTCAAAATAGCCCGTTCTGTCAGGCTGGCTGAACGCAGAAATTGATGGAATTCACTCAGCATGAAGCGAATAACGCTCAGTAATCTGGCACGTGCCGCAGGCGTTGGCGTGGCGACCGTGGACCGGGTATTAAACGATCGCGGCGGCGTCTCACCGGCGATGACCAAAAAAGTGCTGGAGGCGGCGCGCGCGGCAGGCCTTAACCGCATCCTGCCGGAAGAGCACCGCCATCCGTGGCAGATTGAAGTGATCCTCAGCGGCAACGACTCCTTTTTCTTCCAGCAGCTGGCCAGTGATTTTCAGCAGCTGGCCGACGCGCTCGGCTATCGCCGCCTGCGTTTGCAGCGCACCTTTATCGCCGAAAATGCGCCGGAGAAGCTGGCCGCACATATTCTTGCCAGCAGCCGCAGGATGGACGCGCTGATGGTGTTCGCCCATGAGCATCCGGCAATTTACCAGGCGCTTAGCGACTGCAAAGCGCGCAACGTGCCGGTGATTACGCTGGTCTCCGATCTGCCAGATGCGGAGCGCCTTTTACATGTCGGTATCAATCAGCTGCAAGCCGGACGCACCGCCGGGCTGATGATGGGCAGCATGCTGGCGCGAACCGGTGAGGTGCTGATGGTCAGCGGCCGCGTCGACTACCGCGCCCATCGCCAGCGCATTGACGGCTTCCGTGACGTGTTGCAGCAGCGCTTTCCCCATCTGGAGCTGCGCGAAGTGCTGGCTGGGCAGGAAGATCGCACGCGCATCAGCAAGCTGCTGGAGAAGGCGCTGGTGGCATCGCCGCATATTGTCGGCATCTACAATACCGGGCTCGGCAACAGCGAGATTTCGCAGGCGCTGGCGCGCCATCGCCGCGAGCGCGAGGTGGTTTACATCACCCATGAACTTTACGCCACCACGCGCCGCCTGTTGCAGCAGCGTATCCTGACGTTAACCCTCGACCAGAACACCCAGCGTCACGCCCAGCTGGCGCTGAACCTGCTTTTGCAGCAGCTGGAAAAGGGCGGTGATTTTTCCACTTATGAGGATGGCCGCGTCGACTTTATGCTCTACACCCAGGAGAACGTCGATTAACGCCAGCAGGGTTAAACCGCAATTTTCCGCCCTGCTACACTCAGAAACGTCGAGATCAACTCACATCAACAAGGCGAACCTTCATTATGTCGGAAAAGAGCTATCAGCCCGCAACAGTCTGGAAATGGGATCCGGAAGCCAAAGGCAACGGTGCAGCAACCAACCGTCCTGCTGCAGGCGCAACCCATGAAAAAACGCTGCCGGTCGGCAAGCATCCGCTGCAACTCTACTCGCTCGGCACACCGAACGGTCAGAAAGTCACCATTCTGCTGGAGGAACTGCTGGCAGTCGGCGTGAAAGAGGCTGAGTACGACGCCTGGCTGATCCGCATCGGCGATGGCGATCAGTTCAGCAGCGGCTTTGTTGATATTAACCCTAACTCCAAAATCCCGGCGCTGAGCGACCATTCGGTTACGCCGCCGCAGCGCGTGTTTGAGTCAGGCAATATTCTGCTTTATCTGGCGGATAAGTTCGGCCACTTCCTGCCGGAGGATCTGGCGGGCCGCACCGAAGCCCTGAACTGGCTGTTCTGGCTACAGGGCGCGGCGCCTTTCGTGGGCGGCGGCTTTGGCCACTTCTATCACTACGCGCCGGAAAAGATCGAGTACGCCATTAACCGCTATACGCTGGAGACCAAGCGCCTGCTCGACGTGCTGGATCGCCGTCTGGCGGAGAGCCGTTTCCTCGGCGGCGACGCCTACACCATTGCCGACATCGCCACCTGGCCGTGGTTTGGCGGCCTGGTGCTGAGCAACCAGTATGGCGCGACCGAATTCCTCGACGCCAAATCCTATACCAATGTGGTGCGCTGGGCGCAGGAGATTGCAGAGCGTCCGGCGGTGATCCGTGGCCGCAAGGTGAACCGCGTGATGGGCGAACCGGCCGATCAGCTGCACGAGCGTCACGACGCATCCGATTTTGACACCAACACTGAAGATAAACGCCAGGCGTAAAGGAGCCCATAATGAGCGCATACGTAGTTTTTATTCGCGACAAGATCACCAACCCTGAAGAGTTCGCTATCTATGGCGAAAAAGCGGGCAAAGCGCGCGGCGACCACCCGATTACACCGCTGGCATTTTACGGCCAGCTGGAGACGCTGGAAGGGCCAGAAGCAGACGGCGTCGTAGTGTTAGAATTTCCAACGGTTGAAGCAGCGCACGGCTGGTATGACAGCCCGGAGTATCAGGAAGCGAAACAGCACCGTCTGAAAGGCGCGGAGTACCGCGTGGTGCTGGTGCAGGGCGTAGAGCAGTAATAAAAGGGACGCCTGAAGGCGTCCCTTTAAAACCTGGCAGCGTGCTGACGCGGCTTGCATGACCTAATCGCAAAGACGCAAAAAGCGGCATCCCTGCCAGCTCGGCCCGCGCGGATACGCATCTCATCCCTGAGGTGCGCCCGTTACCGGGCCAACGTTACACGTTGATCAAAAGCGCTCCCGGCGCTTTTGTCCCTGTCGCGGGACGCTTTGCTCTCCGGGCCATGCAACCCGCGTTTTACTACTTGTGCCCGCCATGACAAAACCCTACGACACTTTTTTCAGTTCAGCTCAATACGCGCCACGCTGTCCGGGCCTTTGCTGCTGTGGTCTTTATTGAAGCCCTGCTTGATGGTGACGTAAAGCGTCTGTCCATCTGGCGTGACCAGCAGGCTGTTAGGGTGACCGTCAAATGACCAGCTGTTTTTCACCGCATAGGTCGTCGCGTCAAGCTGCAACACCTTTTGCGATTCACGCTGGCTGATATAGATCTCATTGCGTTTGGCGTTGAACTTGATGCCCAGCGCGTCGCCGTCGATACGCTTGATCACCTTGCCGCTGCGCTCGTCAAACACCAGCGTGGTTTTCGCTTTCGAGTTATCGGTGACAAACAGGCGGCCGGTCGCCGGATCTTCCGCCATGTTCAGCAGCAGATACGCTTTGCCATCGCCTGCGGTCAGACGCTTCTCGATCTTATGGCTGCGCGGGTTGATCACCAGGATCTCGCCGCCGCCGTTCGCGGCGTAAATACGATCGGTAAGCGGTGAGTAGATAATGCCCGTGACCCATTTGCCCGCGTTTTTGATGCGCGTTTTCAGCTTCATGGTCTGCGCATCTACCACCCAGATCACGCCCGGATCGCCGACGCCGCCGATATAGAGCTGGCCTTCATGCAGAAAGATCTCGCGTGCGCCAAAGGGATAGCCCTCTTTGTTGCGCTCGCTGAACATCGTGCGCGTAAGGACTTTACCTTTCACCGGGTCGATCTTCGACACGCCGCCATCCAGCGAATTGGTCACGTAGAGCACGCTGCCGTCGCCATTCATGGTCATGCCGAAGTTTTTCAGATCGGTGTAGCCTTTGCCGGTGGTTTCCAGCGTGGCGGGATCGAGGCGATAGATCACCCCGCCGCTGACATCTTTAAAGGAATCGGCGCTGGCGACGTAGAGCGCTTTTGCACCTGGCACGTAAGCCATCTCATACAGGCCGAAGCCGAGTTCACGCTGTTTGACCTGGGTGGCAGCAGGTTGGGTGGCGGCGGCGGCTGGGGCTTCGGCTTTCTTCGCCGGAGCCTGGCAGGCCGTCAGGCCGAAAGCGGCGACAACCGCCAGGGCAAGCGCGGCTTTACGCGGGCTGAACAGGGATTTCATGCATGACTCCATGTAAGAAATGAATCGCCTCCGCCCGGCCCAGCCGTAGCGGTTAGCGCTCAAAAAGAATGAGAATCATACGCATTAACAATCAGTGTGTAAATGTTAACCCGTTGCTGCGGCAATGTTTACGCTTCCTGCTGCAGCCGCGCCTGTAAGAAATCGACAAACGCCATAATGCGCGCTGGAAGCTGGCGCTGCGCCTGCCAGACGGCGAAAATGTCCCCGTCGGGCGCCTGCCATTCCGGCAGAACGTGCAGCAGCTCGCCGCGTTCAATGGCGTGCTGCGCATCCCACCACGATCGCAGCAGGATACCGTGCCCATCCAGCGCCATGCGCATCGCCACTTCACCGTCGTTCGTCAACAGGCTGCCGCGCACCTTCTGGCTGACGTTCTCGCCCTCTTTCACAAAGCGCCACAGGGTAAAATCCCCTTCGTGCTGGCGCAGCAAAATACAGTTGTGCTGCGCCAGCGCATGGATATCCGTGGGCAGGCCACAGCGGGCCGCGTAATCAGGTGAACAGAGGAGAATGCGCGGATTCGTGCGCAGCCGGCGCGCCACCAGCCGTGAATCGGGCGGTTCACCGACGCGCACGTCAATATCGATATTGGCATCCAGGAAATTGAGCGGCTGGCTGCTGAGCTGGAGCGAAAGCGCCAGTTCAGGGTGCAACGCGGCAAACGCCGAGACGCAGGGCGCAACGTGGCGACGGCCAAAGCCGAACGAGGCGTTGATATTCAGCGTGCCGCGCAGCACCTGCGTCTGGCTGCTGACCGCCTCTTCCAGCGCCGCCAGCTGATCGAGCAGCGGGCGCGCGCCATCCAGATAACGCCGCCCTTCTGCCGTCAGCTCCAGACGCCGCGTAGTACGCTTCAGCAACTGCACGCCGAGCCGCCGCTCCAGCTGGCTGAGCCGCTTGCTGACCGCCGCCAGCGACAGGCCGAGATCGCGCGCCGCCGCCGTCAGGCTGCCGAGCGTGGCGATACGCACAAAAAAGGCAAGATCGTCGGTCGAGGTGCGGGATTCTCTACTTTGATTCAACATTGGCTTGCGTTTCAGGCTAATTATTTCCCAGGGATGCAAAGTTATACTGCGCCTACAATTCGAACATCAACCCTGTGAGGTGCCCTGTGACTGAAAAAATCCATCGTATTGCTGTGATCCCCGGCGACGGTATCGGTAAAGAGGTGATGCCGGAAGGCATTCGCGTGATGAACGCGGCGGCAGAAAAGTTTGGTATTGCGCTGCGCTGGGAGTGGTTTGACTTCGCCAGCGCCGAATACTGGCAGCAGCACGGCAAGATGCTGCCGGACGACTGGTTTGCGCAGCTGAAAACTTTCGATGCGATCTACTTCGGCGCGGTAGGCTGGCCGGATGTCGTGCCGGATCACGTCTCGCTGTGGGGATCGCTGCTACAGTTCCGCCGCGAGTTCGATCAGTACGTCAACCTGCGGCCGGTGCGCCTGATGCCTGGCGTCAACGCGCCGCTGGCAAACCGCAAGCCGGGCGATATCGACTTCTACGTGGTGCGCGAAAATACCGAAGGCGAATACTCCAGCGTCGGCGGCACCATGTTCCCCGGCACCGACCGCGAAGTGGTGATTCAGGAAACCGTGATGACGCGCACCGGCGTCGATCGCATCCTGAAGTTCGCCTACGAGCTGGCCAGCAGCCGGCCAAAAAAACACCTTACTTCCGCCACCAAATCGAACGGCATCGCTATCACCATGCCCTACTGGGACAAGCGCGTTGAGGCGATGGGCGAACACTACCCAGAGGTCAAGGTCGACAAGTACCATATTGATATTCTGACCGCCAACTTTGTGCTGCATCCCGACTGGTTCGACGTGGTGGTCGCCAGCAATCTGTTCGGCGACATCCTCTCCGATCTCGGCCCGGCCTGTACCGGCACCATCGGCATCGCGCCGTCCGCCAACATCAACCCGGACCGCACTTTCCCCAGCCTGTTCGAGCCGGTGCACGGATCTGCGCCCGATATCGCCGGGAAAGGCGTGGCGAATCCCATCGGCCAGATCTGGTGCGGCGCGATGATGCTGGAGCATCTGGGCTATAAAGCGGCAGGTGACGCGGTGCTCGATGCCATTGAGCGCACGCTGGCGCAGGGAGAGTGCCTGACGCGCGATCTTGGCGGCCAGGCGTCAACGGAAGCGCTTGGCGCGGCGATTGCCGCCGCGCTCAACGCGTAAATCGCCGCGTCAGGTGCGGCGGGCCAGCTCCAGCGCACCGCTCAGCGCGTCGCCCTGCGGCGTTACCAGCGCACGTTGCAGCGTTTCCGGCAGATAAGCCTTGATGGGCTGCGCCAGGCCGCCCATCAAGGCCAGCTTGCCAGGCTGACGTGCCAGCAGCGGCTGCGCCATCAGCGCAATCTCCTCTGCGGTCTGTTGCACCAGCGTCAGGCCGTGAACGTCACCCTGGCTGGCGGCGGCAAACACCTCTGGCACAACGCTGCCCCAGTCCGCCGTCGTCGCCTGCTGCGACCAGAGCAGCAGCGTTTCAGCGTTGTTTGCAAACCGCTGCATCAGGCGCTGCGTCAGGGGCGAAGCAGGCACCACCGATTCGTGCGCCAGCAGCGCCAGCCGCAGCGCGCGCTGTCCCAGAATGGCGCCCGATCCTAAATCGGAGAGCGCGAAGCCCCAGCCGCCGAGCAGCGTAAAGTGCTCACCATCCCAGCTTGCGCCCTGGCTGCCGGTCCCCACGATAAATACCGCGCCAGGCGCACCGCCGTGCGCGCCGACGCAGGCAATTTCTACGTCGGTAACCACGCGCAGCGAGGCGCAGGCTGGCTGCCATGCAGCAAGACGCTGCTGAACCGACGGCACGTTCGCGCCCGCCAGACCCGCGACGATATGGATCTGCGCGGCAGCTATCTGTGCCTCATTCGCCACCTGTATGATGAGCGCGTCAAGCACGCCGATGGCTGCGTCCCAGGCGGCAAACACGTTCGCCGGGCCGCCCTCGCCCTCGGCCAGCGTAGTGCCCTGGGCGTCAGTCAGCCGCGCACGGCAGCGCGTGCCGCCACCGTCAATGCCAAGATAATAAACAGTCATGGTTGCGGCTCATTTTCCAGTTTCTGGCGCTTACGGAGATGCGGGAACAGCACCATCCACAGCCCTACCACCACCAGCGTGCCGACGCCGCCAATGGCCGCAGCGGGCACCGCACCAAACCAGGCGGCCAGCATCCCCGACTCAAACTCACCGAGCTGGTTCGAGGTGTTGATAAAGATGGCGTTCACCGCATTGACGCGGCCGCGCATATCGTCCGGCGTATCCAGCTGCACCAGCGAGCCGCGGATGACCATGCTCACCATATCGAAGCCGCCGAGCGCGGCCAGCGCCAGCAGCGACAGCCAGAGCTGGGTGGAGAGCGCAAAGACCAGCGTGGCGATGCCAAAGCCCGCCACCGAGCCAAACATAATCATACCGACATGTTTTTCCAGCTTGTTACGGCTGAGCCACAGCCCAACCAGCAGCGCGCCCACCGACGGCGCGCCGCGCAGCAGGCCAAGCCCCCAGGGGCCGGTATGGAGGATATCCTGGGCAAAAATGGGCAGCAGCGCCGTTGCGCCGCCGAGCAGTACCGCAAAGAGATCGAGCGAGATCACGCCCAGCACATCTTTACGCTCGCGGATAAAGCGCACCCCGGCGAACAGATTGGGCAAATTCATTGGCAGGCGCGTCTGCGGCGGACGCTCGTAGCGCAGGCGGGCAACCAGGCAGATCGACAGCAGATAAAAGGCAGCAGAAACCCCATAGACGATGTCGGGTCCGGCGACGTAGAGCAAACCGCCGAGCGTCGGGCCGACAATCACCGCTGCCTGGCTGCCGACCGAGGTCGAAGCCATGGCGCGCGCAAGAATGTTGGGCGGCACCAGCGAAGGCAGCATCGAGGTAATGGCGGGCCACTCCAGCGCTTTCGCCACCGAGATAAGGAAGACCAGCCCCCAGATTTCGATTTTGCCCGCCCAGTGGAACAGCGTTAAAAACACCAGCGCCACCAGCGCGGCACACTCAATGAGCTGTCCCAGTAACACGATGCGGCGACGATCGAACTGATCGGCCAGATGCCCGGCGGGCAGCGCCAGCAGCACCGACGGCAAGAACTGCATGAGTCCAATCATGCCTAGCGCCATTGCGCTGTTAGTCAGGGCGTAAATCTGCCAGCTGATTGCGACGGAGAACATCTGAAAACCAAACGATGAACAGGTGCGTGCCAGCCAGAACGCGACAAACGCCCGATGTTTTAACAGCGACTCATCCGCTGCCGGTGCCATAGAACCCATATTGTATCCCGTTAATCAATGTGCTGGCCCACGTCATAGCGTGGGCCTCTCTTTTTTATCCGCGCGGGCGGATGCGCAGCACAGCGTGCTTGATTTCTCGTCGCCTGGCAATGTTGGGATGTGCTTTACCGGATAAGTTAAAAGCAACGCGTGGCGGCGGGTTTATTACTGACCATTATCCGACTCTTTATTTCCAGAAAAGCAGAATTAGTGCCAGTAAATAATTAAAAGATTCATTACCAATCCCTATTAATTGCCATGCAGTACGGTGCATAAAAAGGGTGACGACTTTAATAATTCCGTTTTATATTGAGTCCAGTAGTAACCTGAGCGTTACTTAAAGATACATTTTTAATTTTGTTCGACTTTTCTTTTAACCAGAGATGCATGGAAAATAGCTTGTACAATCCATATGTTACTGAAGAAATTCTTTGCCCGGCAGGTACGCCGCTCGGCTTTTGTTATTCAAAGCCGTACCTTCTGGATACTGTTGAGGAAATCAATAATAGCGCTGACATAGTTGCGTGGACAAATTACCATGCTAATGAAGCAGCCTTAATGATTATTCCCCTCAGTCTGCAACAGATTAAACAAATCATTGCCACACCGGAGCAATATCCATTCTGGCAACAGCCGCATGTTCGCCTGGCGATTAACTATGAGATTTTTAAAGAATGCCGCCTCGCTTTAGCTGAAATAACAGATGTTTTCAGCTTCTGGCTGCTCGATTTTGCCCCACCTGGCGCAGACTGGCGGCTGATTGAATCATTTCCTTTTACTGGGATCGCGTTAAACGAAGCTTTCTTTAACGCTAATTATCAAAAATTCACCTTTCCGTTTTTATTATCTACATTTGCTGAAAGAGAGATTAAGGTTATTGTCCGCAGTACTCAGCCTGCCCCGCCCGCTGAGGTGATGAAGGCATTACATATCGCGGGCTGGCAGCAGCAGGGCCGCGCTGGCAGCCTGTTCAGCTGAATCACCGAGGAAAAACCCAGCCGCTGGCGTTATGAGCGCAGTCTTTGCGTCATAACGCAGCGTAAACCCCATAAAATGTCGTGCTAATTACGCGCTTAAGAGCAAAGCGCTAAAAAAAACAAACCTCTTAACGTTTTTGCTATAAAATTTAACTCACATGGATAGCGAGGCTCACAGGAAGAGCAGAACTGAACACCTGCTTTCTAACGTACTTTATGACGTGAAAACAACCTAAGCTGTTGTTTTCTGTGTTTTTATGGCAAAAAAACGAGGTCGACATTATGGGGAAAAGTTCCTCATCTTTTGGCGTAATTCGTTTCCTGACGGTGCTGTTTGCATTCCTGACGGGCGCGTTTATGCTGATTGGCGGTGGTTGGTTAGCCGCCATTGGAGGTTCCTGGTATTACGTTATCGGCGGTGTGGTGATGCTTATCACCGCTTATCTGCTGTCCCGTCGCAAAAGCACCGCGCTGGTTCTCTATGCGCTGCTGCTGATTGGCACCTTGATCTGGGGCGTGTGGGAAGTCGGTACTGACTTCTGGGCGCTTGCGCCGCGCACCGACGTGCTGGTGATCTTCGGCGTCTGGCTGATCCTGCCCTTTGTTTACCGTAGCGTAAACGCTGGCAGTAAAGCGGCGCTGAGTATGATGGCCGTTGCGCTGATCGCGAGTGCTATCGTGCTGGCGTATGCGGTCTTTAACGATCCGCAAACGCTGGACGGCAAGCTGCCTGAAACTGCGCAGAATGCCCCGCAGGCCCAGCCGCTGAGCACTATTGACGATGCTGACTGGCCTGCCTATGCGCGTGACCAGCAAGGCACTCGCTTCTCACCGCTGAAGCAGATCAACGAAGAGAACGTGAAGAACCTGCAGGTGGCCTGGCAGTTCCAGACGGGCGACCTGAAAACCCCGAACGATCCGGGTGAAATCACCGACGAAGTGACGCCGATTAAAATCCGCGACACGCTCTATCTCTGCTCGCCGCACCAGATCCTGTTTGCGCTGGATGCCACCACCGGTAAGCAGAAATGGAAATTCGATCCAGGCCTCAAGCCTAACCCGACCTTCCAGCATGTTACCTGCCGTGGTGTCTCCTACCATGAAACACCTGCTGCTGCCGATGCCGCTAACACCCAGCCTGCGCTCTGTGCACGTCGCATTTACCTGCCGGTGAATGATGGCCGCCTGTTCGCGCTGGATGCCGAAACTGGCGAGCGTTGCCCGTCATTTGGCAACAACGGTGAGCTGGATCTGCAGCACAAGCAGCCGGTTACTACGCCGGGCCAGTATGAGCCGACTTCACCGCCCGTTATCACCGATACCACTATCGTGATTGCGGGTGCGGTCACCGATAACTACTCAACCCGCGAGCCGTCAGGCGCTATCCGTGGCTTTGACGTAAATACCGGTAAACTGCTGTGGGTCTTCGATCCGGGCGCGAAAGATCCTAACGCGATTCCGGCTGACGAACACACCTTCACCATGAACTCGCCGAACTCCTGGGCACCGGCGGTTTACGATCCGAAACTGGATATCGTTTACCTGCCAATGGGCGTTTCTACCCCGGATATCTGGGGCGGCAACCGTACGCCGGAACAGGAACGTTATGCGAGCAGCGTACTGGCGCTGAACGCGACCACCGGTAAGCTGGTGTGGTCCTATCAGACTGTACACCACGACCTGTGGGATATGGACCTGCCATCACAGCCGACGCTGGCCGACATTACCGATAAAGACGGCAATACCGTTCCGGTGATCTACGCTCCGGCGAAAACCGGTAACATCTTTGTACTGGATCGCCGTACCGGTAAGCCAGTTGTCCCGGCACCGGAAACCCCCGTTCCGCAGGGCGCGGCGAAAGGCGACCATGTTGCCGCTACCCAGCCTTACTCTGAACTGACCTTCCGTCCGAAGCAGAACCTGACCGACAAGGACATGTGGGGCGCGACCCTGTATGACCAGCTGGTGTGCCGCGTAATCTTCAAGCGTCTGCGCTATGAAGGTCCGTTCACGCCGCCGTCCGAGCAGGGTACGCTGGTGTTCCCGGGTAACCTGGGCATGTTCGAATGGGGTGGTATTGCTGTCGATCCGCACCGCCAGATCGCGATTGCCAACCCGATGGCTCTGCCGTTTGTCTCTAAACTGGTTCCGCGCGGTCCGGGCAACCCGATCGAGCCGCCAGAAGGCGCGAGCGGCGGTTCAGGCACCGAAACCGGTATCCAGCCGCAGTACGGCGTACCGTTCGGCGTGGAGCTGAACCCGTTCCTGTCACCGTTTGGTCTGCCGTGTAAGCAACCGGCATGGGGCTACGTTTCTGCCGTTGACCTGAAAACCAACGAAGTGGTCTGGAAGAAACGTATCGGCACTACGCGCGACAGCGCACCGGTTCCGCTGCCGTTCAAGATGGGTATGCCGATGCTGGGCGGCCCAATCACGACGGCTGGCAAGGTGTTCTTCATCGGTGCGACTGCCGATAACTACCTGCGTGCTTTCAGCACCGAAACCGGTGAGCAGCTGTGGCAGGCACGTCTGCCAGCAGGCGGCCAGGCAACGCCGATGACCTATGAAGCGAACGGCAAGCAGTACATTGTCATTGCCGCGGGCGGTCACGGTTCGTTTGGTACTAAGCTGGGCGATTATGTTATTGCCTACGCGCTGCCGGACGAGAAATAAGCCTCTCAGGCGTAAATAAAAAAAGCGGACTTCGGTCCGCTTTTTTTATGCGTTATCTCTGCTTGCTATAACGCCAGTTCATTATCCCACACCACAACATCACCACCGCCGTCAGCAAAAACACCGGCCGCATACCGAATGCGCCACCCACAAAACCGCCAGACAGCGGGCCGCTTACCTGGCCGATATACTGCGCGGAGGTCGAATAACCCAGCATCCTGCCCACCTGCCCTTCCGGCACGTTATGGCGGATGATCGCCGTGATGCAGGGCAGCAACCCACCCAGCGCCATACCCATCAAAAAGCGCAGCACTATCAGTTGCCAGGCGGCAGTAATCAATGCCTGCGGTATCAGCAGCGCCGCGCAGGCCAGCAGCCCGCCGCTCAGCACGCGCCAGTGTCCGATGCGGTCAGCCAGTTTGCCAAGACGCGGGGCAGAGAGAATACTGCCCAGCGCGGCGGCGGCCATAACCAGCCCTGCCGTCACGGTTATCGCCTGACTGCCCTGCACAAACTGCCCAATATAGAGCGTGATAATGGGCTCAATCGACATGTTGGCAAAGATCAGCAGCATACCTGACAGCCACATCAGCCTGACCACGCGGCGATTGACCGCGCCAGACTCGCTGTCCGTGCGCGGTTTCGCCACCGAGGAGCGCGGCAGCTCTTTCAGCAGAAAAGTGGTGGCCAGAAAGGCGAAGAAGATAACGCCGCCGGTCAGCCAGAAGGTATGGCGGATGCCGATCAAGGGGGGCAGCACGCCGCCCAGCAGCGGGCCGACCACGTTGCCCGCCATAATCCCGGATGAGAGCACGCCGAGCGCCCAGCCGGTCTGCGCCTTTGGCGTTTGCGACGCCACCAGAATAGTTGAGCCAGAAGCATAGCCGCCGAGCAAACCGGCCAGCAGACGCAGCGCCACTAACTGCCAGGGCGCGGTCGCCATGCCGATCAGCGCCATCGCAATCGCCATACCGAGGCTGGCGCGGATCAGCATCAGCTTGCGGCCATAGCGATCCGCCAGCCGTCCCCACAGCGGCGCGGTCAATGCCGCGCTGAAAAATGTCGCACCATAGGCCAGCCCGGACCAGCGCGCAATCGCCGCCGGTTCCGTGACGCCGAGCTGCTGCACATAGAGCGGCAGAAACGGCAGCAGCAGCGTCATCGCCACAATGGTGCTGAACGAGCCCAGCACGCACACCCATAAATTGCGTTTCCAGATTTGCGCGTCTGTCTCAACGATCTGTTCCATAACAAGCCCCCATTGTTAACCTGCCTTCAGGCTAACGGCGTTGACGTCTGAACAACAGTCATAGGGAGATAATTGCTCAGAGCCGCCTTTTGTTGTCTGCCAGCAACAATCAGCTACCGAGCGCAGCGATTAACGCGTCGCACAGCAGGCTGACCGGCGCGGCGGGCTGCGCCTCTTTCAGCAGAAGGTAACTTTGCAGGCGATCCATTTGCCAGTCGGCGAGCAGCTGGGTAATTTCGCCGCGCGCCAGCGCCGTCTGCGCCATGTAGGAGGGCAAATAGGCGATACCGCTGCCCGCCTGTGCGGCGTTGAGCAGCGCCATGCTGTTATTGGCGCGGAAGCGGCTGCGCACGTCGACCACCAGCCGCTGCTTATCACGGCGGAACGGCAGCGCAGCCGTGTGCGCCGGGCCGTGGAACATCAGCAGATCGTGGCGCGGCAGCATATCGGGATGGATGATGGGCGCGCGCTGCGCCAGATAGTCCGGCGCGGCGTAAAGTCCCCAGTCGATGTCGCCTAATACCCGAACGTGGTTGCCCTGCGGCGCGCGAGCGCGGATCACGATGGCGAGATCGACCTGCTCGTCCAGCGTATCGCTGCCGCGATCGGTGAGATCGAGATCGACGTTGATATGGATATGGCGACGCAGAAAGGGATTGAGCGCGGGTGCGACGCACTGGCAGCCATAGGTCACAGGAGCCTGCAACCGGACGTTGCCCGCGACGTTCTGATGCAGCTGTTGCACAAAGGCGTCGGCGCGGTGCATCTCAGCCAGCATGCGCGTGCAGAAGGGATAATAGGCCAGGCCCAGCTCGGTCAGCGCCATTTTGCGCGTGGTGCGCTGCAACAGCTTAAAGCCCAGCCGCACCTCAAGCCGGGCGATCTCACGGCTGACGTGTGACTTTGACAGGCCAAGCGCACGCGCGGCCTCGCTGAAGCTCTGACACTCCACCACGCGGGCGAACATCATCATCGCCGTTAAGTTTTCGCTGTTATCCATAATTGTTTTTGTCCGCCGGAAAAAAGCAGACTAAACAATTCAGCTATCCGTGACACCTGTTTGTTGCCTCAGCTCGCCATCGCCAGCGGAAACAGCAGCCGGTCCGGCTCGACGCGCCGCTGACGGCGCAGCTGGCCGGGCGTGACGCGGAAATAATTTTTAAAGGTGCGGGTGTAAGCCTGCTGGGTGTCGAACCCGTAGTTCATCGCCACCTGTAAAATGGCCTCGTTGCTGTTCAGCAGCAGCAAGGCGGATTCCGTCAGCCGACGCTGGCGAATATATTCTGCCAGCGAGAAGCCCGTGTGCTGGCGAAACAGACGTTGCAGGTGCCAGCGGGAATAGCCCGAGCGACGCGATACCTCATCCAGATGCAGATCCTGACCTAAGTTGCTCTCAATCCACTCCAGCAAACTGCGTATAAATTCGCGCTGATTCATGAGTTCCTCCTGATACGGCATGATGTTCAGTGAACCCACTCTAACGCGGAAAATTTATCCCTTAATTAGCGGAAAATTAGCGCAGAATTAGCATCGCGTCCCGCATGGCGCAAAGTGCGGCGTGGTTAATTCTGTGCTAATAATCCCGGCGTAAGCTACCTCCATCCGTTTACAAGGACATCGTCCATGCGTGTGTTACTGGTTGAAGATGACGAAATGATCGGGGCCAATTTGCAGCTGGCGCTGGAAGCCGCAGGCTGGTCAGTAGACTGGGTGCGCGATGGCGTCTTTGCCCACAACGCCTGGATCGAAGGCGATTACACCTGCGTACTGCTCGATCTTGGCCTGCCGCGTGACGACGGATTACAGGTGCTGAAGCGCGCACGTGGACGCGGTGACACCACGCCGGTGCTGATTTTAACCGCGCGCGATACCGTGGCGCAGCGCGTGCAGGGACTCGACAGCGGTGCCGATGACTACCTTCTTAAACCCTTTGATCTGCAAGAGGTGCTGGCGCGCATGCGTGCAATAACCCGACGTCGCCACGGTGCGGCAGACTCTCTGCTCGGCAGCGGCGACGTACAGCTGGATATGATGACGCGCGAAGTGCTCTATAAGGGCCAGCGCGAGCAGCTTACCGCGCGCGAATATGCGCTGCTCTACGCCCTGCTGGAGCGTCCCGGCGCGATCCTGTCGCGCGAGCAGCTGGAGAACCGCATCTACGGCTGGGGCGAAGAGGTCACCAGCAACGCGGTCGACGTGCTGATCCATGGCATGCGCCGCAAGCTCGACAACGACGCCATCCGCAACGTGCGCGGGCTTGGCTGGCGCGTACCTGCACTATGAAGCCTTTTACCTTTATGCGTTCCCTGCGCAACAAACTGCTGAGCACGCTGCTGATTATCCATCTGCTGATGATTGGCGGCGTCACCTGGTATTTCTTCAGCTGCTACGGTGACATGATCGGCACCATGAAGGATGACCAGCTGTCGAAAATTGCCGACGCCTGGGCGACGAATAAAGAGATCCCGGCGCTGATGCCGCTGATGCTGCACGCCGACAAAATGAAAAGCGCCTATGTGGTGCAGCTGTGGGACAGCAACGGCAAACTGCGCGCCAGTTCCTGGCCGGAGTTGCATGCCCCGCTCCAGGCGGAAAAAGGCTGGCACGACATCGACGTCGGCGACTGTGACGAGTGCGCGTGGCGTATCTATACCCGTCCGGGCGAGCCAGGCAGCGAGATTAAAACGATTCAGGTGATGCATAACCTCAGCCATATGCGTGCCGAGATGGTACGGCGCGCGCTGTCGGCCATTATCCCGTTGATTTTAATGATGCCGCTCTCGCTGCTGGTGATCTGGCTGGTGGTGCGCAAAATCACCCGCGACCTGCGCGTCGCGTCGCGCGAAATCGCCGCGCAGGAGACGCTGCATCCACATCTGGTCTCGCCAGAAGGGCTGCCGGACGAGATCCTGCCGCTGGTAGAGGCCTACAATTCCGTGCTCAATAAGCTGCGCGCCGCCTGGTCATCGCAGCGCCAGTTCCTGGAAGATGCCGCGCACGAGCTGCGCACGCCGGTCACCGCCGTCACGCTCCAGCTGGAAAATTTGCGCCAGCATATCCAGCCGGGCGAAGCGAGCCGCCAGTTTGACCAGCTTGAGGCAGGCGTAACGCGCACGCGCCATCTGGTGACGCAGCTGCTCAATATCTCGCGCCAGGAAGATAAAACCGTGGTGGCGACGGTAGAGCATATTGAGCTGGAAGATCTGCTGAAAGAGAGCATTGAGCAGCTGATGGTGGTGGCTGACAAACGCGGCATCGACATCGGCTTTAACGGCTCGACGCACTATCGCCTGCAGGCCAGCCGCTCCGAGCTGCGCAGCCTGTTCGATAACCTGATTGGCAACGCCATGTTGCACACGCCGGAAGGCAGCCTGGTGGATGTGCTGCTGCATCGCGTCGGCGACCAGACGGTGGTGGATATCGTTGATAACGGTCCCGGTATGCCGGAGTCGTTTATTGACCGCGCCTTTGACCGCTTTACCCGTTCGCCGACGGTGAAAGCGCAGGGCAGCGGATTAGGCCTGTCGATTGTGCGCAGCGTGGCGCAAAAACACCATATCCAGGTTTCCCTTTCTAACTGCCTTAATCCGCAGGGCGCCATTTGCGGCCTGCAGGTTCGCGTCACCCTGCCCTGATTTCACGTTCGCGACCGTTGACGACAACGTAAACGGTTGCGGCGTTCCGTTCGCCGCCGCTTAATTTCGTGACACACTTCACACTTTCACGTAAATGCAATGCAACACATTTTGACAAACGTGAGCAAAATCTATTTTCTATCGCCCTGTAACGGTCAGGCTACGCAGGCTTCATACCGATAGTAAAAAACGGTTACATCTTCGCCGCCCACTCTGGGATTGATTTCACCTTGACTGCGTTTTTGCGCGGTCGAAAGCATGTGGTTAATGAGAATGACATTTAAAACCTTGATAGCAGGTGCCTTGCTGGCGACATCTCTGGCGAGCAGCGCGCAGGCTGCGGAAAGCGATCCGCAGTATCTTTCCGACTGGTGGCATCAGAGCGTTAACGTGGTAGGCAGCTATCACACCCGTTTCGGGCCGCAGTTCAATAATGACGTCTATCTGGAATATGAAGCCTTCGCGAAGAAAGACTGGTTCGATTTTTACGGCTACCTCGATCTGACCAACTTTTTCGGCATGGGCAACAGCAACGCCAACGGCATTTTTGACCACGGCTCACCGATGTTTATGGAGATTGAACCGCGTTTCTCTATCGACAAGCTGACTGGCACCAGCCTGGCCTTCGGTCCGTTTAAAGAGTGGTACTTCGCCAACAACTATATCTACGATATGGGCCGCAACAGCGATAACCGCCAGAACACCTGGTATATGGGTCTGGGTACGGATATCGACACGCACAGCGATGTCGGCCTGTCACTTAACGTCTACGCCAAGTACCAGTGGGAAAACTACGGTGCGGCGAATGAGAACAGCTGGGATGGCTATCGCTTCAAGGTGAAATACATGGTGCCGATCACCACGCTGTGGGGCGGCAACCTGAGCTATATCGGCTTTACCAACTTCGACTGGGGTTCCGATCTGCGCGACAAGTCTGACAAATCGCGCACCAGCAACTCTATCGCCTCCAGCCATATCCTGTCGCTGGGCTACGATCACTGGCATATCTCTGCCGTGGCGCGTTATTTCCATAACGGCGGCCAGTGGGCGGATGGTCAGGAGCTGAATTTCGGCCGTGGACCGTTTGAAGTGAAATCTACCGGCTGGGGTTACTACCTGGTGGCGGGCTATAACTTCTGATGAAGAAGACGCAGGCTCACATAGCGGTGAGCCTGATCTCACTTAATGCTGCGGTTTCACCACGTTAATACGCCACGGAATGCCAAACTTATCGATAAACATGGCGAAGCCGTTTGACCAGAAGGTCTCCTGCCACGGCGTCGTCACTTTCCCGCCCGCCGACAATTTCTCAAACCAGGTTTTGCCCTGATTCACATCAGTAGTCGACAGGCTCACCGCGTAGCCCGCATGCTCCGAGGCTGGCGGCTGGTCGGTATTACCATCGCTCAGCATCAGTTCACCCTGACCGATACGCAAATGGGCATGCATAATTTTCTCTGGCGGCAACGGCGGCGCTGACTGGTCACCGACCTGCTCGCCCTGATCCGGCATATCGCCGAACGTCATCTTATAGAGCAGCTCGCCCTCGGTGGCCTCAAGGTAGAAATCGATAGCCTCTTCACAACGGCCATAGAGAAACAGATAAGGACTGACTTGCATCTTCACCTCCATTTGTCGGTTGGATTTCTTACAGTACCTTAACAGTGTAGACGATCGACTTATCACCCTGTTTTTACTGGCATTGGCGGCGGAACAGCTGTGCCATATAGGCGCTCATTGGCGTCAGCGCCGTCTCCTTACGCTGGATCAGGTAGAAGGTCGCCTTCGGCAACGGATCTTCAAGCTCCAGCGCCACCAGCTGCTGGCCCAGCACCGCATCGTTAATCACATCTACCGACAGAATACTGACGAAATCGCTCTGCGCCACCAGGCTGGTGCAGGCCATAAAGGTTTCGCAGGAGACCACGATCTTCGGTGCCATGCCGCGCTCGGCAAAAAGATCGTGCAGCAGACGATAGTAGCTGCCCTTCGGCGTCGGCATAGTCCAGTCACACTGCTGCAATTCTTCCAGCGACCGCGCCTTCTCCATCGGATGCCCCTTGCGCACCACCACTCTGTAGTCGCGCTGCATCATTTTCTCGAAGCTCAGCTCCTGATCGAGATGGCTTTGATCGTAGGTATTAATCGTGAAGTCGAGCTCGCCCTGGCGCAGTTCCGGGATCATCGACACCAGCTGTCCCTCAACAATCCGCACTTTCACCAGCGGGTATTCGCGATGAAACTGGGTAATCACCTGCGGCATGATGGTCCGTGCCACGCTGCCGCCAACGCCGATATTCACCTGCCCGCCCGCCAGTCCAAGCCGCTGCTGAATATCCTCCTGCGCCACACGTAATTCTTCCAAAACCAGACTGGCATGGCGAAAAAAGTTATCACCAACGTCGGTCAGCACCACACCCTGCTGGCGGCGGATAAACAGCTTTGCGCCTAAAACCTGCTCAAGTTCCTGGATTGCTTTAGTCAGCGCGGGCTGTGAAAGCCCGGAAAGACGGCTCGCGGCGCGAATGCTGCCCTGACGAGCAACCTCAACAAAAGCACGTAGCTGATGCAGTTTTAGCTGTGAAGGCATGATAACCATTGTTTATCAGAAGAAAGATATTCGCATCTTATGCGGTCAGGGTGGCTTGTGTACATTCGGGGCTGTGCATAAAAAACCAACAATAAGGATTTCCTATGACAACCCTTTCCGAGCAGGTACAGGCGCTGGAACCACAGATGCAAAACTGGCGGCGCGATCTGCATCAGTTTGCTGAATCTGGCTGGCTGGAATTTCGCACCGCAACGCGCGTAGCCGACGCGCTGCACAAGCTGGGTTATCACCTGCAACTGGGCCGCGAGGTGATTAACGCTGAAGCGCGTATGGGGCTGCCCGACGCCGACGTCCTCAAACAGCAGGAGGCGCGCGCGCTGCAACAGGGCGCGCTGCCGCAGTGGCTGTCGCACTTTTCCGGCGGCTTTTGCGGCATTGTTGCCACGCTGGAGACGGGTCGTCCCGGTCCGGTAATGGGCTTCCGCGTCGATATGGACGCGCTGGACCTCAATGAAAGCCAGCTCGCCGACCATCTGCCACAGCGCGAAGGTTTCGTCTCCTGTAATTCCGGCATGATGCACGCCTGCGGCCACGACGGCCACACCACTATCGGCCTCGGCCTCGCCAGCGTGCTGATGGCGATGAAGTCGCAGCTGAGCGGCACCATCAAGCTGATCTTCCAGCCCGCCGAAGAGGGCGTGCGCGGGGCAAAAGCGATGGTGGAAGCGGGCGTGGTCGACGATGTCGATCTCTTCACGGCTATCCATATCGGCACCGGCGTGCCCGCTGGCGAACTGGTATGCGGCAGCGACAGCTTCCTCGCCACCACCAAGCTGGACGTGCACTTTACCGGCGTCGGCGCGCACGCGGGCGGCAAGCCTGAAGAGGGCCGCAACGCCTTACTGGCGGCGGCGCAGGCCACGCTGGGGCTGCACGGGCTGCCGCAGCACAGCGGCGGCGTGGCGCGCGTCAACGTCGGCGTGCTACAGGCGGGAACCGGCCGCAATGTGGTGGCCGACACCGCGCTGATGAAGATCGAGACGCGCGGCGTCAGCAACCAGGTCAATGATGACATCTACCAGCAGGCGCTGCGCATTATCGCAGGCGCAGCGGCGATGTACGGCGTGGAGTATGAGGTGAAGCTCATGGGCGCGGCGCGCAGCTGCACGCCAACGCAGCCCTGGGTCGATTTTCTCCACCAGCAGGCGGACGCGCTGGGCATCTTCCGTTCGGTAGTGGATTGCAAAGCACAGGCCGCTGGTTCCGAAGATGCGACCTATATGATGGAGCGTGTAAAGCAGCGCGGCGGCCAGGCGACCTACGCCATCTTCGGCTGCGAGCTGGCGGCGGGCCACCATAACGCGAAGTTCGATTTTGACGAAGGCGTCATGGGCAAAGCGGTGCAAATGCTGGCAACGCTGGCGCTCAACCAGGCGCAGTTCGGCGGTGCACGATGAGCGCCGATTTCCTTGCCGACTATATCGACGCAAATCAGGCACGCTTCACCGCCATCAGCGACGCCATCTGGGACACGCCGGAAACCCGCTTTGCCGAAACCCGCTCCAGCGCGCTGCTGGCCGATGCGCTGGAACAGGAAGGATTCACGGTGACGCGCGGCGTTGGCCATATCGAAACGGCTTTTGTCGCCAGCTTTGGCGCAGGCCAGCCGGTTATCGCCATTCTCGGCGAGTTCGACGCGCTGGCCGGGCTGAGCCAGCGCGCGGGCTGCGCGCAGCCTGAACCGCTGGAGGCGAACGGCAACGGACACGGCTGCGGCCATAACCTGCTCGGCACCGCCGGTATGGCGGCGGCATTCGCGCTGAAGGCCTGGATGCAGCAGCACGGCGGACGCGGCACGGTGCGCTTTTATGGCTGCCCCGGCGAAGAGGGCGGATCGGGCAAAACCTTTATGGTGCGCGAAGGGCTGTTCGACGACGTGGACGCGGCGGTCACCTGGCACCCCGAGGGCTTTAGCGGCCTGTTTAATCTCAGCACCCTCGCCAATATCCAGGCGGCCTTTCATTTCAAGGGCGTCGCGGCGCACGCGGCGAACTCACCGCACCTCGGGCGCAGCGCGCTGGATGCGGTGACGCTGATGAATACCGGCGCGAACTTTCTGCGCGAGCATATTGTGCAGGAGGCGCGGCTGCACTATGCGGTCACCAACAGCGGCGGCGTCTCGCCCAACGTGGTACAGGCCGATGCGGAAGTGCTCTACCTGATCCGCGCACCGGAGCTGCCGCAGGTGCAGGAGATCTACCAGCGCGTCATCAACATCGCCAAAGGTGCGGCGCTGATGACTGACACCCAGGTCACGGTGCGCTTCGATAAGGCGTGTTCCAATTACGTGCCGAACCGCGCGCTGGAAGCGGTGATGGAGCGATATTTGCATCACTTTGGCCTGCCGCACTATAGCGACGAAGAACGCGCCTTTGCCGCCGAAATCCGCGCCACGCTGAGCGAAAATGACCTGCGTAACGCGCGGCTGAATGCAGCGCGCACCGGCGGCGAAGCGGGCGCAGCATGGATTGAGACGCACGGCGACAAGCTGCTGATGGATGAGGTTGCGCCCTGCGCAGCAACGCGCGAGCTGCTCTACGGCTCAACCGACGTCGGCGATGTCAGCTGGGTGACGCCGGTTGCGCAGTGTTTTGCGCCCTGCTTTACCTTCGGCACGCCGCTGCACACCTGGCAGCTGGTGGCGCAGGGCCGCACCAGCATCGCGCACAAGGGCATGCTGCTGGCAGGCAAAGTCATGGCCGCCACCGTGCTGGATCTGCTTAATGATAATCAGGCGCTGGCGCGCTGCCGCGCCGAGTTTGAGCGGGTGCGCCGCGCGCAGCCCTATCAATGCCCGATACCGGAAGGCGTCACGCCTTCAAAACTGGCCAACTGAGCCACGGCCGCGCCTCAGGCGCGGACCGATAACACTATAAAAAACGCAAACACGACCATACAAGACGAGGAATATCATGACCGTAATGTCGGAGAATCGCAGCCCAGGGAAAGTATTTGGCTGGATCGAGCGGGTCGGCAACAAAGTCCCTAACCCTTTCCTGCTGTTTGTCTATTTAATCGTGGTATTGATGGTAGCAACCGCTGTTATCAGTAGCCTGGGTATGGCGGTGAAAAACCCGGCCAGCGGCGAGATGGTGCGCGTCAATAACCTGCTGAGCGTCGCGGGTTTGCAGTGGATCCTGCCCAACATCATCAAAAACTTCAGCAGCTTTACCCCGCTCGGCTCAATTCTGGCGCTGGTGATCGGCGCAGGCCTGGCAGAAAAGGTTGGCCTGCTACAGTCGCTGATGGTGAAAATGGCGTCGCGCGTCAGCCGCCGCTACGCCAGTTACATGGTGCTGTTTATCGCCTTTTTCAGCCACATCTCTTCTGATGCCGCGCTGGTCGTGATGCCGCCGCTCGGCGCGCTGATCTTCCTCGCCGTGGGCCGCCATCCGGTGGCGGGCCTGCTGGCGGCGATTGCAGGCGTCGCGTCCGGCTTTACCGCTAATCTGCTGATCGTCACCACCGACGTGCTGCTCTCCGGCATCAGCACCGAGGCGGCGAAGGCGGTGAGCGATACGGTGCACGTCAGCGTGATCGATAACTGGTTCTTCATGGCGTCGTCGGTGATTGTCCTGACCGTGGCGGGCGCGCTGCTGACCGACAAGTTTGTCGAGCCGCGCCTGCCGCAGTGGAATGAAGGCAGCAGCGAGCGGCTGGCGGCGTTAACGCCGCTGGAAAACCGCGGCCTGCGTGCGGCGGGCATCGCGGCGCTGCTGTTCATCGGCATGATGGCGCTGCTGGTGGTGCCGGAACATGCGCCGCTGCGCGATCCCCACACCGGCGGCATCGTGCCGTCGCCGTTTATCAAAGGCATCGTGCCGATCATCATTCTGTTCTTCTTTGTGGTGGCGATTGTCTACGGCGTGGTGACGAAGCAGATCCGCCGACCGGACGATATTCCGCAACTGCTGATTGAGCCGATGAAGAGCATGGCGGGCTTTATTGTGATGGTGTTCCCGCTGTCGCAGTTCGTGGCGTTCTTTAACTGGAGCAACATGGGCAAGTTTATGGCTATCGGGCTGACTGACGTGCTGGAGAGCGCCGGTATCAGCGGCGCGCCCGCCTTTCTCGGCCTGATGTTCCTGTCGGCGTTCCTCTGTATGTTTATCGCCAGCGGATCGGCGATTTGGTCAATCCTCGCGCCGGTCTTCGTGCCGATGTTTATGCTGCTCGGCTTCCACCCCGCTTTCGCCCAGATGATCTTCCGTATCGCCGACTCGGCGGTACTGCCGCTGGCACCCATGTCGCCCTTTCTGCCGCTGTTCCTCGGCTTCCTGCAGCGTTACCAAAAAGATGCGCAGCTCGGCACCTATTACGTGCTGATCTTCCCCTATCCGGTGGTGTTTTTTATCACCTGGATCGCGCTGCTGCTCGCCTGGTATGCGCTGGGGCTGCCGATTGGGCCGGGCGTCTATCCGCAGATGCCGTAACGGCTGCGCCAGGGACGGCGAAAACTGCAACGTACATTGCTAAAAACTCACCACCAACCCTCTCGGCAAGGATCGCCGAATTGATTATTCTGCTATCTCTTCGCTTGCTAACGGTTAATTATTTTTACAACGTCGCCAGGCCGTTAGCGGGTTATGCAAACATCGTCACACCGAGGTTCACACTAAAATGACAACAGCCTGCACTTCAGGGATGGCGCCGGGGTTCGCCGCGCCGACGCCGAATAACAGCCTGGCGGGACGCATCGACGCCCTGCCTTCGTCACGCGGTTTATGGCGTTTTATCACCCTACTCGCGCTCGGCGGTTTTTTTGAACTCTACGATCTGTTCGAAACCGGCTATATCAGCTCAGGGCTCGTGGCCGCTGGCGTTTTCCATACCGGCAGCGCAGGCGTGTTCGGCATCGCCGATCAGGCCGCTTTTGCCTCCGCCACCTTTCTCGGCCTGTTTGTCGGCGCCAGCCTGCTTGCGCCCTACGCCGACCGCTTTGGCCGCCGCCTGACTTTTATGTGCGCGCTGGCGTGGTATGGCGTTTTCTCGCTGCTGATGGCTTTCCAGCAGAGCGCGGAGACGATCATTCTGTTCCGCTTTCTGGTCGGCATTGGCCTCGGCATCGAGCTGGTGACGATCGACACCTACCTCTCGGAATGGGTGCCAACGCATCTGCGCAGCCGCGCCTTCGCCTTCTCTTTCTTTGTGCAGTTTCTCTCGGTGCCTGCGGTGGCGCTGATGTCATGGTGGCTGGTGCCGCAAACCCTGCTCAGTCTGGAGGGCTGGCGCTGGGTGGTGATCGCGGGCGCGCTCTGCTCGCTGGTGATCTGGTTTATCCGTAAGGATTTGCCAGAGTCTGCGCGCTGGCTGGCGCAGCAGGGCCGTCACCAGGAGGCGCACCGGGTGCTGAGCGCAATGGAAAAACGCTGCGGCGTCGCGCCGGGCGCGGATTTCCCGCAGGATGACGCAGCGGCGCAGCTGCCGAAACGCGGCAAGTTCAGCGAAATCTGGACACCGGCTTACCGCAAGCGCACCCTGATGCTGGTAGTGATGAACTTCTTTCAGGCGATTGGCTTTTTCGGCTTTGGCAACTGGCTGCCCGCCCTGCTGTCGGGCAAAGGCGCGACCGTCACCCATAGCCTGCTTTACGCTTTTTTCATCACGCTCGCCTACCCGCTCGGCTCGCTGATTTGCAGCCGCTACGCCGACAAGATTGAGAATAAGTGGCAGATCGTCCTGTCCTGCCTGATGACCGTGGTATTCGGCACGCTGTTCGCCTTCCAGACCAACCCGGTGCTGCTGATTATCTGCGGCTTCCTGATCACTTACTCCAACGCCTGGCTGACCTTTAGCTATCACGCCTATCAGACCGAAATTTTCCCGACGCATATTCGCGCCCGCGCGGTCGGCTTTTGCTACTCGTTCAGCCGCCTGTCGACGGTATTCAGCAGCATCTTGATCGGCCTGATTTTGCAGTATGCCGGCAGCCAGGGCGTGATCGCCTTTATCGTGGTGAGTATGCTGATGGTGATGCTGTCGGTGGGGATCTACGGGCCGAAAACGCGCGGCATCGATCTGGAAAATATCTAAGCGGAAGGAAAAGGCGCTCCAGTTTCAGCCGGAGCGCCCCGATACAAGGTTACTGGTTTTCGAGCTGATGGATATCCGCGCTGCCCTGATAAGGCTGAATAGTCTTATCTTTGCGCAGCTTCGCCACATCTTTTGCCGTCACGTCAGACTTGCCGCCATTACCCCAGCTGGTGCGGATAAAGTTCACCACATCCGCGACCTGCTGGTCGTTCAGGCGCCAGCCGAACGCTGGCATGGTGATGGTCGACGGTGCACCTTTCACGCCAGGCAATGTCCCGCCTGCCAGCACGATATGGATCAGCGAGGTCGGATCCTCCGTCATCACCACCGGATTGCCACGCAGCGCCGGGAAGAAGCGCTGATAGCCGCTACCGTCCGTTTTATGGCAGGCCGCGCAGCTGTCGACGTAGACCGATGCGCCGGTCGCGCTGTCGTCACCTTTCCACAGCGCTTTCGCCGTCGCGTCATCGACGCTAAAGGCGGCCTGGTTCGGGTCTTTCGCGCCAAGCGACTTCAGGTAATGGGCGATCGCAGCGACGTCCTCATCGCTCAGGTGTTGCAGGCTGTGCTCAACCACCTCGGTCATGCCGCCAAACGCGGCGGTGTGATCGTTGCGGCCATAGCGCAGGAACTGGCGCAGATCCTCTTCGCTCCAGCGTCCCAGCCCGTCGCGGTTATCGCCACGCAGATTGCTGGCGGTCCAGCCGTCAATCGGCGCGCTGCTGCCCGCCAGATAGTCGCTGCCTTCACCGTTGTTCAGCGCTTTTTCCTGCATGGTAATGCTGCGCGGCGTATGGCAGGCACCGCAGTGGCCCAGACCTTCCACCAGGTAACGGCCGCGCGCCAGCGCAGGATCTTCCTGCGCCGCAGGCTGGAACGCCTTCACGTCCGGCGCAAACATCGAGCGCCAGATCGCCAGCGGCCAGCGCATCGACAGCGGCCACGGAATGTCGCTTTTGTGGTTAGCCTGCTCGACCGGCGCAACCCCATGCATAAAGTACGCATAGAGCGACTGCATATCCTCGTCGCTCACCACCGCATATGAAGGGTAAGGCATCGCTGGATAGAGGGTATCGCCGTTCTTCGCCACGCCGTGACGCACCGCTTTCTGGAAGTCGTCGTAGCTGTAGTCGCCAATGCCGGTCGCCTTGTCCGGCGTGATATTGGTGGAGTAGATGGTGCCGATCGGCGTTGCCATCGGCAATCCGCCGGCAAAAGGTTTGCCATCCTTGCTGGTGTGGCAGGCGACGCAGTCGCCCGCGCGCGCCAGGTACTCGCCGCGTTTTACCCGATCGCCGCCGTTGTCGTCCGCCAGCGCAGCAAAGGTCATCGTGCCCAGAATCAGGGCCAGTAAGCCGTTTTTCATCGCCATTTCCTTATGCCTGCACCAGTGGGCCCGGGTTTTTCAGATACTGTTCGCGGATCGCCTTCGCCGACCAGTAGGTCAGTGCCGCCACCATGCCTGTCGGGTTATAGCCGAGTCCCTGCGGGAAGGCGGATGCGCCCGGCACAAAGACGTTGGGCACGTCCCAGCTTTGCAGATAGCGGTTAACCGCGCTGGTTGACGGATCTTCACCCATGATCGCGCCACCGCTGATGTGCGTGGTCTGATACACCGTGGTGTCGAAATGCGTGCCTGGCTTTTTCGCGCCGCCGATTATCATTTTCGGGCTCATCGCTTCGGCAACCTTATGCATCTTGCTGACCATAAACTGCGCCATCTTGATGTCGTTATCCTGCCAGTCAAAGGTCATGCGCAGCAGCGGCTGGCCGTGCGCGTCTTTGTAGTTGGGATCGAGATCGAGATAGTTAACGCGATAAGACTGGTGCGCGCCGTGGGCATCCATGGAGATATGGTGCGTATAGGTATCGGCGACCGCCGCTTTCCACTTGCTGCCCCAGTTCGGCGTGCCGGTTGGCGTTGGCAGGCCAGAGATTGGCTTGGTGCCCGCCTGGTTCACCCAGAACGGCGAACCACCAACGAAGCCGTGCGGCCCGTGGTCGAAGTTGTCAGCGTTAAAGTCATCCACGCCCACGCCCGCACCGCCCGCGCCAATAAACGGGTTGGTGGTGGTGTTTTTGTCAAACAGCGCCTTCAGGGTCGAGATGTTTTGATAGGCGAAGTTGCGGCCAACGGTGCCTTCATTGGTAATCGGGTTGTAAGGCTTGCCGATGCCGGAGAGCAGCATCAGGTGCACGTTGTGGAACTGGAACGCCGAGAGGATCACCAGATCCGCGGGCTGCACCACTTCGCGGCCCTGCGCGTCGACATAGGTGACGCCGGTGGCGCGCTTTTTGTCGTCGGTGAGGTTCACGCGCAGCACGTAGGAATTGTTACGCAGCTCGAACTTCGGCTCCTGGCGCAGCGCGGGCAGGATATTCACGTTCGGCGACGCTTTGGAATACATATAGCAGGCGTAACCGCTGCAATAGCCGCAGAAGTTGCACGGCCCCATCTGCGCGCCATAGGTATTGGTATACGGGCCGGAGGTGTTGGCCGACGGCAGATCGTAAGGATGGTAGCCAACGGATTTCGCTGCCTCGGCGAACAGCTGCGCCGAGTAGGTGCGCTTCTGCGCCGGCAGCGGGAATGTGTCAGAGCGATCCGGCGCAAAGGGGTTGCCGCCGTTATCCTTGCCGATGACCTGTCCTTTGATGCTCCACGGCGTGCCGGAGGTGCCAAACACCTTCTCCGCCTTGTCGAAGAACGGCTCCAGTTCGTCATAGGTGACGCCGAAGTCCTGAATCGTCATCCCGTCCGGGATAAAGTTTTTGCCGTAACGCTCTTCATAATGGCTACGCTGGCGCAGCTCGGTAGGATCGACGCGGAAGTGCACGCCGGACCAGTGCAGGCCCGCGCCGCCCGTGCCGGTACCCGGCAGAAACGCCGCCAGCTGGCGATAGGGAACCGCCGTCTGCGAGGCGTCGTGACGAATGGTCACCGTGCTTTTCGACAGATCCTGGAACAGCTTTTTGCGGATATTGTAGGTCAGCTCGTCAATCGACTGCGGGTAGGAGCCGTCGGGATAGGTGTCACGATGCGGGCCGCGTTCCAGCGCCACCACGTTGAGACCGGCTTCGGTCAGCTCTTTCGCCATGATCGCCCCGGCCCAGCCGAAACCGACAATCACCGCGTCTGCTTTTTTCATTTCGTTTGCCATGGTTACGCGCGCTCCCCGCGAATCGATACTGACGGCAACGGATAGCGCTCGCCGCGCTCTACCCAGTCCATAAAGTCGGCGCGCGCGCCAGGGAAGCCAATCAGCGTCCAGCCCACCATGTTCTGGTTGCCGCCGTGGATCGGATCGCTAAAGAAGCCTTCGCGGGTGTTCTGGATCAGGAAGGCGAAGAAGGTTTTTGCCGGGAGCTGACGGAAATCGGCCTGGCCGCTCTCCATCGCCGTCAGCAGCGCATCCTGCTGTTCGCCATTCAGATCGGCGAAGACTTTACCGTGCTGGCGCTTGCTGTAGTCGTCGGCATCGGCCAGGCCGAGGCGGTAGATCTGCTGCGGCACCAGCGGCAGCTGATAGCCCAGCTCTTTCGGCAGGTCAGGATTGAACGGCCCCTGCATATACCAGTTGGCGCCGGTTGCATAAGGCGTGTTCATCTGGCGATCGATAAATTCCGGCACGCCTGCTTCCAGCGCGCCAGGCCCACGTTCGTCGTTGGGGATCAGGCGCGCAACGGCAGCCTTGATAAACGCGAACTCTTCAGCGGTAAACCAGCTGGGCTGGTAGTCGCGGGCCGGTTGCGCGGCAGCGGGATCGGCCGCCTGCGCCGCAGGTGCCACGCTAAAGCCGCCAACAACGGCGCTTCCTGCCGCCATAGCAGGTGCCAGCGCGATGGTCTTTAACAGAAAGTCCCTGCGTGTCTGCCCACGTTTTTGTTCTGACATGACATTGCCTCAGTACCGCTATAATGCGGCATGAAAGTTAAACAGTTGCGTTGTAATGATTTTTTTATGCGGATTAAGGGATACAGTAGTACTGTTACCGGTAACAGTGGAGGCTAGTGTAACACCGTTGCGGTGAAACATTTAGATCCCAGAAACAAATCCGCACAAATTTATTAACATATCATCAGGAAGCGTTACCTGAAGCGGCGAATTACTGTCACCATCAGATACAACACACAACAGGCAGATAACGATAAAAAACGTTATAAAAGATGCTCATTGCAGCGGAGAGTTTATGTTTAAGTCCTTTTTTCCCCGGCCAGCGCTGTTTTTCAGCTCGGCAGCGATCTGGAGTTTGATCGCCATTTTTGCCTGGTTCGGCTTTGCCGATGATTTGCCGTCACGCTGGCCTGCGCTCCAGGCAGCGATGCAGCAGCCGCTGCCGACGTCGGCCGCGCGCTTTATCGCGCCCAGCCAGCTCTGGTTCTACGGCTACTACTGGATTATGGTGACGGTTTTTGCGCTGGCATGGCGGATGATAGATAACCATCCGTGGCAGCGCTGGTCGGTGTGGGGTTCCGCGCTGATTATCTTTGTCACCTGGTTTGGCGTGCAGGTTGGCGTGGGCATTAACGCCTGGTACGGCCCGTTTTACGATCTGATCCAGCAGGCGCTAACCAAGGCCGGTTCGGTGCAGATCGCCCAGTTTTACGCTGAGGTGCTGGCGTTCCTCGGTATCGCCCTGATTGCGGTGGTCATCGGCGTGATGAACTCGTTCTTCATCAGCCACTGGGTGTTCCGCTGGCGTACCGCAATGAACAACTACTATATGCATAACTGGCAGCGCCTGCGCCATGTAGAAGGCGCGGCGCAGCGTGTGCAGGAAGACACCATGCGTTTCGCCAGCACGCTGGAGAGCTGGGGCGTCAGCTTTATTCAGGCGATTATGACGCTGGTCGCGTTTTTGCCGGTGTTGATCAGCCTGTCGCACCACGTTAAAGATGTGCCGATCCTCGGCAATATTCCCTACGCGCTGGTGATCGCCGCGCTGCTCTGGTCGCTGTTTGGTACGGCGCTGCTGGCGCTGGTGGGGATTAAACTGCCGGGGCTGGAGTTCCGCAATCAGCGGGTTGAGGCAGCCTACCGTAAAGAGCTGGTGTATGGCGAGGACGATCCTGAGCGCGCCACGCCGCCAACGGTGCAGGCGCTGTTCAGCGGTGTGCGTCGCAACTATTTCCGCCTCTACTTTCACTATCTCTACTTCAATATCACCCGCATTCTCTATTTGCAGGTGGATAACGTGTTCGGCCTGTTCGTGCTGTTTCCGTCGATTGTGGCGGGCACCATTACGCTCGGCCTGCTCAACCAGATCACCAACGTGTTCGACCAGGTGCGTTCGTCGTTTCAGTACCTGATCACCTCGTGGTCAACGCTGGTAGAGCTGATGTCGATCTACAAGCGTCTGCGCAGCTTTGAGCAGATTTTGCAGGACATTCCGCATCAGGAGATGATGCGCGAAGCGGCGGAAAACGAGTAATACGTGATGCTGTCCCCGCGCCGGGGACAGCACAGAGAAGATTAACCCAGTGCGGCAAACACCTTCTCAACGGCGTATGCGCCGGGATCTTTTACCCCATCCAGCGTCTGCTGGTTCAGATAGGATGAGCGCCCCGCTCTGGCGCTCTGCATCTGCGCGGTAGAGGCCGCACCTTGCGCGGCGGCTTCAGCCGCCTCCGCCAGCGTTTTGCCTGCAACCAGCGCATCCAGCGCCGGTTCCAGCGCGTCGACCAGCGTGCGGTGGCCGATCTGCGCGCCGCCGTAGTGCTTCATCTGCTCCAGCCCCTGCTTCAGCGCCTCCGGCAGCGTGCCGCCCTGCGCCAGCTGCTGGCCCGCCGCGGTAAACATAATCGACATCAGCACGCCGCTCGACCCGCCCATCACCGTCGCCAGCTGCTCACCCACCAGCGCGAACAGCGACGGCAGATCCGCCAGCGGCAGCTGCTGCGCCTCCAGCGCGCTTTTCACCTTGCGCGCGCCAGCCGCAAAGGTTGAGCCGGTATCGCCGTCGCCAACTTTGGCATCCAGCGCATTGAGTTCAGCCTCCAGATCGATCAGCGTCTGCGCGACGCGGCTCACTATCTGCGCCACCTGCTCATCCTGCGACGGGGTAAATTCCAGCTGGCTGACAACCCGCTCGCTGGTGAGCGTGGTAATAGGTTCAACCGCGTGGATCGGTGTCCAGCCCAGCACTTCGACCGGCGCTTTTAACGCCTCCAGAAACGCCGCTTCGACCTGCAACACCGTCAGGGAAAAGCCTTTCATATCCAGCGCGCTGACCAGCGTGGCCGGGCCGATCAGATGGCTGATCTGCGCCGCCAGCGGGCTTTTCAGTACGTCGCGCGTCACCAGCGCCAGCTCCAGCATTGAGAAGCCGCCGAGGTTGTTCACCAGCAGCACCGCTTTGGTCCCGGATGAGAGGCTGTTGGCCAGCTTTTCCGTCATGATGCTGACCAGCTGCGTGCTGTTTTGCGTATCGAGCGTAATCACACCCGGCTCGCCGTGGATGCCCATACCCAGCTCACTTTCACCCTCTTTAACGCGGTTATCGCGCCTTTCGCCTGGAATGTGGCAGGTTGAAAAGGCCACGCCGATGCTGGCCGTCCCTTTAATGGCGCGCTGCGCCAGGGTTTTCACCTGCGCCAGCGGCTGGCCTTGCTCAGCGGCAAAACCGGCGATTTTATGGATCAGCGCGGTGCCTGCGATGCCGCGCGGCTGCGGGTTTTCGGGCAGCGCGATATCGTCCTGCACCATCACCATTTCGACCTGATAGCCGAGCGCCCTGGCCTTCTCTGCCGCCAGGCCAAAATTCAGACGATCGCCAGTGTAGTTTTTGACGATCAGCAGGCAACCCGCTTCGCCGGTAACATTAATAATGGCGCTCAGCACCGCGTCGACGCTCGGCGACGCAAAAATATCGCCGCATACGGCTGCCGTCAGCATTCCTTTGCCGACAAAACCGGCATGGGCCGGTTCGTGCCCCGAACCGCCGCCTGAAATCAGCGCGACCTTGCTTTTGTCCCAGTCGTTGCGCACCACAACGCGAATATCATCGCCCAGATCCAGGCGGCTGAGGTTATGCCACGGCGTGCTCAGCAGCACACCTTCGATCGCTTCGTTGACCAGATTATTTTTTTCATTCATCAGGAACTGGCTCATTGCATCCTCTCCAATGGTGTTGATACCGCCAGGCAGCGGCACGCTAATAAAGGTAGCCGAAGAAATGCAAAGGGCGGCGCAGCGGCCGCCCCTGAAGAGAGAGGTAAAATTAAAGCGCGATGCGCATCACGCTGTCCGGGTTCTTCGGCGGCTCTTTGCGTGAGCCAGGCTGCTTGACGCTGACAAACAACGTCTTGCCATCGGCCGAGAGCGCCAGACTGTTCGGCAGCCCCGGCGTTTTAACGCTGCGTTTCACTTTATAGCTGCTGGCGTCAATGATGCTGACTTCGCCCGCTTTACGGTGCGTGACGTACAGCTCGTTGCTCTCGGGGTTGAACAGCACCGCCAGCGACTCCGGCACGTCGATCGCCTGGATCACCTTTTGATCGCGCAGATCAACCACCAGCACCTGCGCCTGTTTTGAATCGCTGAGGAACGCGCGCTGGCCTTTGGCATCCAGCGCGATATTCAGGAAAAAGTGCGCTTTATCGCCGTCAATTTTCTGGCGCTTTTCAATGGCGTTGGTGCGGGTGTTAATCGTCACCAGCTCGCCGTCGCCGTTGGTGACGTAGAGCTTCTGCCTGTCGCTGTCCACCGCCAGGCCGGTGCCCATTTTGCCGGTGTTCGGCACCACGCTAATCAGCTGCAAGGTTTTGCCATCAATCACCCAGACCACACTCTGTGGGCCGAGGCCGGTCACGTAGACGCGGTTGGTTTTCGCATCGACGGCAATTTCGCGCGGCTGCAACGGACGCACATTTTCGCCGCGCTTGCGGCCGTCCAGCACCAGCGTGCTAATCACTTTACCGCGGGTGGCGTCGATGGCAGTCAGCGCGCTGCTGACCGTATTGCCGATATAGAGCACGTTAGTTTGGGGGTTGATCGCCGCGCCAAAGCTTTTCAGCTCGGTCGGGATGGTTTGCTTAACGGTCAGGTTTTGCGGATCGAGGCGAAACACCGCGCCGCCCTGCGCATCGTTGCCCTGGGTTGCGGCAAGGAACAGGGCGTTGTCGCTGGGGCTAAAGGCCAGCTCATACGCGCCTTTGCTAACCGGCTGGTTGAGTTCGTCTGCATGCGCCAGCATGCCGGAAGTGGAAAAGAGTGCAGTCGCGAGCAGCGTGGTGCGTAGCGCAAAAGATAAGGATTTCATGATCTCTCCATAGCAAAAATTCACCGCCGTCAGGCAGTGCTGGAAAGCTCACATTGCAAACCGTACAAAAAAAGGAAACGGCCTTAAGGCCAGCGAAGGACTATTTTTTTGGCAAATCATAAGGATTTATGGCCGAAAGGGAAGCGTTTTCACGCGCGTAAACGCCGCCAGGACGCCTGAAGGCGTCCTGTCAGCAACAGCAGAGTCAGGCTTATTTCAGCAGTTCAGCCGTCATGTGCACGCCGTTGTTGTTGTAGGCTTCGGTCACTTTGTATGACGCGCCCGCTTCTTTTGCCTGGGCCGCGATTTTGGCTTCAGCGCCGTCCAGAGTGGAGTCAATAGCCGTTACGCTCTGGGCGAAGCTGGTCAGCGGCAGAACAGAAAGAGCGATTACAGCAGCAAAAGTTTTGATAGTGTTCATGGTCATTTCCTTGTCAGATTTTGAGTTAGATAAGGCGTTTCGCCTTGTTGACAGGAATAATAGACCGAGGAAGCGGCTGCGGATAGCGGAGATAATTGCCAAACTTTATCAAAATAACTGACAATGAAAGCGCACAATAGGTGTAGAGCCAACACAAAAGGTTAACTCGCTGGCATCAAGGAAAAGGGCAGCATAATTCGCTGCCCTTACGCCTCTTAGCCGTGATGACGCACGCGGGTAAAGATAGTGATAGCGGCCAGTAGCATCAGCACGCCGCTGGCGAGGAAGACGCCGCCTGCACCGCGCAGATCGAACATCCAGCCGCCCGCCGCCGCGCCTGCGGTGATCGCCAGCTGGATGGTTGCCACCAGCAGGCCACCGCCCGATTCCGCATCGTCCGGCACCGCGCGTGAAATCCAGGTGGACCAGCCGGTTGGCATCGAACCAAAGGCGAGCCCCCACAGCGCGACGCCCGCCACTACCAGCCAGGAGAGATCGACAAAGCTCACCAGCAGCAGCGCGGTAACGCTCATGATCAACGCCATGCCGCTCAGCGTCAGGGACACGCTGCGCGTCACCAGATAGCCCGCCAGCGAGGTGCCGAAAAAGTTCGCCACGCCGAACGCCAGCAGCACCAGCGAGAGCTGGTTGAGGTTAAGCTGTGCGCTGCTCTCCAGGAACGGACGCAGATAGGTAAAGAAGGCGAAGTGGCCAGTGAACATCATAATCACCGCCAGCATTCCCCAGCGCATCAGGCCGCTGCGCAGCAGATCGAGCACGCCGCCGCTGCGCGCCTTGTTCTCGGGCGGCATCGCCGGCAGCGTAAAGCACTGCCAGATCAGCGCCACTACACCTAAGCCACCGGTAAGCAAAAAGATATTGCGCCAGCCGATCACACCACCCAGATAGCTGCCGAGCGGCGCGGCGATGATGGTCGCCAGCGAAATACCGCTGAAGACGATCGACAGCGCGCGCGGCACCTGATCGCTGGGCACCAGACGCATGGTAATGGCGGTCGAGAGCGTCCAGAAACCGCCAATCGCCATACCGAGCAGCACGCGCGCCAGCAGGATCAGCGTCAGGTTACTCGCCAGTGCCACCAGCAGCGCCGAGGCGACCAGCAACAGGGTAAACGCCAGCATGACCACGCGGCGATCGAGCCGCCGCGTCACGCTGCCCACCACCAGGCTGGTGAGCAAGGCCACCAGCGCCGTCACCGTCACCGTTTGTCCCGCCTGGCCTTCAGACACCTGTAGCGAGGCCGCAATCGGCGTCAGCAGGCTGACCGGCAGGAACTCGGCGGTGATTAAACCAAACACACCAAAAGCCATTGAAAACACCGCGCCCCATGCGGGACGCGCGGGAACGGAAACCTCATCAGCCACTTCGGTACTCAGACTCATGCAGCTTCTCCATAGATAAATTTAATAAGGCTGGAGCATAGAGGTGTGAGGCAAGACGATCTATGATGACAACACCTTCATTATTGATAATTCGTCTGAAATGCAATGAGCCACTATGAAGATCTGACCAGCGAGCTGCTAATGGGGATGCGGCTGCACGGCGTGAAATACCAGCGTATCCAGCTGGCTGCGCCTTTTGGCCTGCGCTATGAACATGCGCCGGGCCGCGCGCAGTTTCACTTTGTCGGGCGCGGCCCGCTGCTGGTGCGCGGCGCGTCGGGCGCAACCTATTCGCTGAATACCGGCGATGCGTTATTGATCCCGCATGGCAAGCCGCACAGCCTGCTCTCCTCACCCGACGCTGCGTGCGAGGATATTGCTACCTTTGTCAGCAAGCCGATTTGCGACAGCGTTTGCGCCATCGGCGCGCCTGCCGATGCCTGCGATGACGAAGAGAGCGTGATCCTGTTCAGCGCCTGCATGAAGTTCGAGCTTGGCGGTATGCAGCCGCTGATCAACACCATGCCGGACATTATGCTGGTCAGCACGCTGCTGTCGCAGTATCCGGAGATCCAGCCGATCCTCGACGCCATGGAGCGCGAGTCGCGCACGCGGCACGCCGGGTTCGCCGGTATTCTGTCGCGGCTGGCGGACGTGGTGGCGGCGCTGATCGTGCGCGGCTGGGTAGAGAACGGCTGCGGTCAGGGCAGCGGGCTGGTACAGGCGATGCGCGATCCGCGGCTGAGTAAGGCGATTGCCGCGATGCATCGTGAGCCTGGTGAGAACTGGACGGTGGAACGGCTGGCCAGCGTGGCGGGCTGCTCGCGTTCGGTGTTTGCCGAGCGCTTTCAGAACGCCACCACCATGACGCCGCTGCGCTACCTGACCGAGCTGCGGATGCGGCTCGCGGTGCAGCGCATCGTTAACAACGGTGAGGCGGTGGAAGCGGTGGCGTTCCAGCTCGGTTACGGATCGCTGGCGGCCTTTAGCCGCGCCTTTAAGCGGATTGTCGGTCAGCCGCCCGGCGCGCTGCGCGCCGGACGGGAAGAGACGCGCGTCGCCTCTTAGCGGAACACGCTGATGGCTTCCACCAGCCGGTTGGCCTGGTGGGTCATCCGGCCAGAGGCCTCGGCGCTCTCCTGCACGCGCGCCGCATTGCGGTGGGTGATGTCGTCGAGGTCCTCAACCGCCGTCGAGACTTCACTTAGCGCAATAGACTGCTCGGCGGTGGCCGCGCTGATCTGCGCAATCAGCGACGAGACGTTCTGCACCTGCGCCACAATATCCTGCATGGTGCGGCCCGCTGCGTTGGCATGGTTGCTGCCCAGCTGGACACGGCTGGCGCTCGCCTCCACCAGGCTTTTGATTTCACTGGCGGCTTTTGCGCTGCGCTGCGCCAGGCTGCGCACCTCTCCGGCGACCACGGCAAAGCCTTTGCCCTGCTCACCCGCGCGCGCCGCTTCCACCGCCGCGTTGAGCGCCAGAATATTGGTCTGGAAAGCGATACCGTCGATCACGCTGGTGATGTTGGCGATGCGCTGTGAGCTTTCGGCGATCTCCGCCATCATGCCCACCATCTCCTGAATCACGTCGCCGCCTTTGCTCGCCGCCTGGCTGGTGTGGGCAGAGAGGGTATTTACCTCGCCTGCCGTTTCGGTGTTGCTTTTTACCGTGGCGGTCATTTCATTCATGGTGGCGGCGGTCTGCTGTACGTTGGCGGCAGCCTGCTCGGTGCGGCGGCTGAGCTCGTTATTGCTGTTGGCGATGGCGTCGCTGGCGCTGAGGACGTTAATCGCCTGGCCGCTGACGTCATCCACCAGCCAGCGGAACATCAGGCCGAGCTGGCCGATGGCGCGCAGCGTCATGCCGACTTCATCAACGCGGTCCATCTGCTCGACTTTGTGGCTGGCACCGGTGGCGACGCTCAGCGCCTGTTTGCACATGCGTTCAATCGGTCGGGCGATCTGCTGCTCCAGCCACAGGCTGGTCAGCAGGAGCAGGATCGCCATCCCGCCGCTAAAGCAGCCCAGCGCCGCGGGCGTCATGCCGAGCAGCGCGGCGCTGAGCGCCGCCAGCGGCAGCAGGGCAATTAGCGGCAGGCGAATACGCCAGCGCAGCGGTAGCGTTTTCAGCAGCGATCCGAGGCGTCGCCAGCCGGTGCGTACAATTAGCCCCTTATGAAAACGGCGGCCTTTCGCCCGCCCTTCACGGAATTCGCGGTAGAGCGTTTCGGTTGCACGCACTTCTGCCTCGCCGGGTTTGGTGCGCACCGACATGAAGCCCTGCACCTTGCCGTCACGCACCACCGGCACTGCGTTGGCGCGCACCCAGTAGTGATCGCCATTTTTGCGGCGGTTTTTCACCAGCGCCGACCAGGGCTCGCCCTGTTTTAGCGTTGCCCACATATCAGCAAAGGCTTCCGGCGGCATGTCGGGATGGCGCACCATGTTATGCGGCTGGCCGTTGACCTCTTCCGGGGAGAAACCGCTGACCTCAATAAAGGCGTCATTGGCATAGGTGATGGTGCTGTTGATGTCGGTGGTCGACATCAGAGTCGCGCGATCGTCAAAGACGAATTCGCGCTGCGTGACGGGCTGGTTGTTGCGCATGGGAGTCCTTGAAACGGCTGCTGAGTGTAGGGAAAATATCAATTATGTTTTTTTATATTTTCGGCAGCGAAAGACCCTGGCTTTAGAGCGGAATCTAAATTTTTGGCGCTAAAAAAGCGGTCTGGCGAGGAGTTGACCTGCCGTGACCGCTTATACAATCGGTTAGCTATTTTAAATAATCACGCTTTTAGCGCCTGGCGGATAAAGCCCTGATGCTCACGAAGCCGCGCGCGGGCTTCATCGGCGTTCATGCCGGTCAGCACCATCAGGATAGCGGTTTTGCAGTGGCCGCCGCAGGCGGAGAGCGCTGCGCTGGCGGTGTCTGCGCCACATTCGGTTGCCTGCATCACGATGTTGATCTGGCGCTGGACCAGTTTCTGGTTCGTCGCTTCCACGTCTACCATCAGGTTGCCGTAGACTTTGCCGCTGCGGATCATCGCGCCGGTCGTGAGCATGTTTAGCACCAGTTTTTGCGCCGTGCCCGCTTTCATGCGTGAAGAGCCGGTGACCACTTCGGGGCCGACAACCGGCGTCAGGGCAATGTCCGCCGCCTGCGCCATGGCGCTGTTGGGGTTGCAGGTGAGCGCCGCCGTGGTCGCGCCGAGGGAGCGGGCATACGCCAGCGCGCCCAGTACGTAGGGCGTGCGCCCGCTGGCGGCGATGCCCACCAGCACATCTTTCGCGTTGAACTCGATGTCACGCAGGTCCTGTGCGCCCTGCTCGCGGTTGTCCTCGGCATTTTCTACTGCCTGTAGTATCGCCTGGTGGCCACCGGCGATGAGCCCGATGACCTGGCCGCGCGGCGTGCCGAAGGTAGGTGGGCATTCGCTGGCGTCGAGAATGCCGAGGCGTCCGGAGGTGCCTGCGCCGCTGTAGATCAGCCGTCCGCCCTGCGCGAACGCCGCGACGATGGCGTCAACCACCTGCGCGATCTGCGGCACTATCGCCTCAACCGCCAGCGCCACCTTTTTGTCTTCGTTGTTGATGACGCGCAGCATCGCGTCGGTCGGGAGTTCGTCGATGTTCTGGCTGGCCGGGTTGCGGCCTTCGGTGATCAGCTGGCTGAGGTCGATATTCATTGGGCGTGTTCCAGGAAGAGTGTTTGCAGGCCCGGTTTTATCATATTTGCGGGATAAAAAAAGGGCTCAGACGATGTCTGAGCCCTGGGGGTCTGGAATACCGGAGCTAACGCGGGAGAGAGGGGCCGATCGCAAAGACGCAAAAAGTGCCATCCCTGGCAGCTCGGCCCGCATGATTACGCACCTCATCCCTGAGGTGCGCCCGTTCCGGGCCAACGCGTTGCGTTGTTCAAAAACGCTCCCGGCGTTTTTGTCCATGACGCAGGACGCTTTGCTCTTCGACCCCTCTCTCCCGCTTGCAGGCTTTGGATGCCCGCTGATGTTCAGGTCAAAGGATTTGTTAGCTGGCGGTTTGCGCGCGCAGCTTCAGCTCGTAGGCTTTCGCCTGCTCGGCGTCGAACTGGTTCTCCCAGCGGGCGATAACCAGCACCGCCAGCGCGTTGCCGATCACGTTCAGGGCGGTACGCGCCATATCCATGATGCGGTCAACACCGGCAATAAAGGCCAGGCCTTCCAGCGGAATACCGACGCTGCCCAGCGTTGCCAGCAGCACCACGAATGAAACGCCTGGTACGCCCGCAATACCTTTCGAGGTCACCATCAGCGTCAGCACCAGGATAATCTCGTCGGTCAGCGACAGGTCAATGCCGTAAAGCTGCGCGATAAAGATAGCGGCGATGCTCTGATAGAGCGTCGAGCCATCCAGATTGAACGAGTAGCCGGTCGGCACCACGAAGCTGGTGATCGCCTTCGGTGCACCGTAGGCTTCCATCTTCTGCATAATGCGCGGCAGTACGGTTTCCGAGCTGGAGGTCGAGTATGACAGGATCAGCTCGTCTTTCAGGATGCGCATCAGGGTGGTGATGCGCAGCTTACAGAAGCGCGCCACGCTGCCAAGGATGACAAAGGCAAAGAACAGGATCGCGGCGTACACCAGCAGCACCAGCTTCGCCAGCGGCCACAGCGAGCTGAAGCCGAAGTTGGCGATGGTGACGGCGATCAGCGCAAACACGCCAACCGGCGCGTAACGCATGATCATGTGCGTCACTTTGAACATGGTTTCCGATACGCTGCGGAAGATGTTGACCAGCGGGTCACGCTGTTCCGACGGCAGCGCCGACAGGCCCATGCCAAACAGTACCGAGAAGAAGATAATCGGCAGCATGTCACCCTTCACCAGCGAGGCGAAGATATTCTGCGGGATCAGCGACAGGATGGTGGCGACCAGGCTATGCGGGCCGTTCTGCACCGCCTCGGTTGTGGCTTCATACTTAGAGATGTCCACCGTTGCCAGCGTTGACATATCAATGCCGGTGCCGGGTTGAAACACGTTAGCCAGCGTAATGCCGACCACAATGGCAAGGGTGGTGATCACTTCAAAATAGACAATGGTTTTTACGCCAATACGTCCCAGTTTCTTTGCATCGCCCACGCCGGCGATGCCGACAATCAGCGATGAAATCACGATAGGCACGACAATCATCTTGATAAGATGAATAAAGATGTCGCCCGCCGGGCTGAGAATATTGGTGATTAGCCATTCACGATCGTCTGGCTGATTATGCAGCACTGAACCGACAACGATGCCGAGGACCAGTGCAATCAGAATCTGCCAGGCCAGGCTTATTTTAAAACCTTTCATAACGCGTTATTTCCTCAGTCAAAACCCCTATTGCTACGCTGCGAAGGTGCAGAGAAGGATACACACAGGGAAGTGAGCAAAAGCCCGGTAAATTAGAGGGTTATTGAGGACAGCGCCCCGCACGAAAATGCGATGATTCCCGTACCCTTTTCAGACGCTGTCTGGTTGAGTCCTGCTGAGCAGGGGCGAGATAAGTACCATTTTCACTGTGGTAAATGCAACCCCTGGCGCGTTCGATTAAAGATTAGCCACTCTTACAGGATAAAATGCTGTTTAGTTATCGAAACCCTAACTTGCTGTTCTAAAAAGTAATAGTTTTCGCAAAATGCGCATAGCTATGCAGGAATGCGCAAAAAGCCGCCGGGTCCGTTTGCTCTCTTTTTCACCACTATCGGCGCGGATTACCGCATTTCTGCGCCGGTTTACCCATGGGCTTTTACTCTCGTGATCTGAGGCGCAAAAAAGAAACAAAGCGATGGCAGAGGCTTCACTTAACCTTTGATTGACATATCATTAACATCTTCAAGGAGATCCGCCATGAGCCAAATACATAAACATCCGATTCCTGCCAGCCTTGCCGCAAACGCCCTGATCACTGCCGAGCAGTATCAGACGATGTATCAGCAGTCCGTCAGCGACCCGGATGCGTTCTGGGGCGAACAGGGAAAAATCCTCGACTGGATCAAGCCCTACAGCAAAGTGAAAAACACCTCTTTTGCGCCGGGTAATATTTCAATTCGCTGGTATGAAGACGGCACCCTGAACCTGGCGGCCAACTGCCTCGATCGCCATCTGGAAACGCGCGGTGAACATCCCGCCATTATCTGGGAAGGTGACGACGCCAGTGAAAGCAAGACGCTGACCTTCCGTCAGCTGCATAACCAGGTGTGCCGCTTCGCCAACGTGCTGCTGTCGCTGGGCGTGAAAAAAGGCGACGTTGTGGCGATCTATATGCCGATGGTGCCGGAAGCGGCGGTGGCGATGCTCGCCTGCGCGCGCGTTGGCGCGGTGCATTCGGTAATTTTCGGCGGCTTCTCGCCAGAAGCGGTCGCGGGCCGCGTGGTGGACTCCAGCGCGAAGCTGGTGATTACCGCCGATGAAGGCGTACGCGCCGGGCGCGCTATTCCGCTGAAGAGAAATGTCGATGACGCGCTGAAAAACCCCAGCGTGAACAGCGTGAAAAATGTCGTGGTGCTGAAACGCACCGGCCAGTCGATCGACTGGCAGGATGGCCGCGATCTCTGGTGGTCCGAGTTAATGGATAAGGCCAGCGAGCAGCACGCGCCTGCCGAGATGCAGGCGGAAGATCCGCTGTTTATCCTTTATACCTCTGGCTCTACCGGCAAGCCGAAAGGCGTGCTGCACACCACCGGTGGCTATCTGGTCTACGCCGCCGCGACCTTTAAATATGTCTTCGACTACCATCCGGATGATGTCTACTGGTGCACCGCCGACGTTGGCTGGGTAACTGGCCACAGCTATCTGCTTTACGGCCCGCTGGCGTGCGGCGCGACCACGCTGATGTTTGAAGGCGTGCCCAACTGGCCGAAGCCGAGCCGCATGGCAGAAGTGGTGGATAAGCATAAAGTGACGCTGCTCTACACCGCGCCGACGGCCATCCGCGCGCTGATGGCGGAAGGCGATAAGGCGATTGAGGGCACCAGCCGCCAGAGCCTGCGCATCATGGGCTCGGTCGGTGAGCCGATCAATCCGGAAGCCTGGGAGTGGTACTACAACAAAATTGGTGACGGCCGCTGCCCGATTGTCGATACCTGGTGGCAGACCGAAACCGGCGGCTTTATGATCACGCCGCTGCCTGGCGCAATTGAGCTGAAAGCGGGCTCCGCGACGAAGCCTTTCTTCGGCGTGCAGCCTGCGCTGGTCGATAATGAAGGCAACCCGCAAGAGGGCGCAGCCGAAGGCAACCTGGTGATCACCGACTCCTGGCCGGGCCAGGCGCGCACCCTGTTTGGCGATCACGACCGCTTTGAGCAGACCTATTTCTCCACCTTTAAGAACTGCTACTTCAGCGGCGACGGCGCGCGCCGTGATGACGATGGCTACTACTGGATCACCGGCCGCGTCGATGACGTGCTCAACGTCTCCGGCCACCGCCTCGGCACCGCCGAGATTGAGTCGGCGCTGGTCTCCCATCCGAAAATCGCCGAAGCGGCGGTGGTTGGCATCCCGCACAGTATTAAAGGCCAGGCTATCTATGCCTATATTACGCTGAACCACGGCGAAGAGCCGTCGCCAGAGCTGTATAGCGAGGTGCGCAGCTGGGTACGGAAAGAGATTGGCCCGATTGCCACGCCCGATATCCTGCACTGGACCGATTCGCTGCCGAAAACCCGCTCCGGCAAGATCATGCGCCGTATCCTGCGCAAGATCGCCGCAGGCGACACCAGCAACCTGGGCGATACCTCTACGCTGGCCGATCCGGGCGTGGTGGACAAGCTGCTGGAGGAGAAGCAGGCTATCCGCATGCCTTAACCGTCTTCCCGGCGGGAAGTCTCTTCTTCCCGCCGCCCTTTCCTTACGCAGTGTGTTTCTGAAGTCACATAACAATATCTAATCAGGCCTTTCTCGCGCAGTGGCGTGAGGCTGCCGCCTGCATAACCTCTGGAGAAACTGTGATGAACGACGCCCTTTCCACTCAGGAGGCAGTGAATCAACGGATTGAACGCCATCCACGCTTTCAGGAGCTGGTGCATAAACGCCAGCGTTTCGCCCTGATCCTGTCGCTGATTATGCTGGTGCTCTACGTCGGCTTTATCCTGCTGATCGCGTTCGCACCCGGCTGGCTCGGTACACCGCTGCACGACGGCACCAGCGTGACGCGCGGTATTCCCATCGGCGTGGGACTGATCGTCATTTCATTCGTGCTGACCGGCGTTTACGTCTGGCGCGCTAACGGCGAGTTTGATCGCCTGACCAGGCAAATCATCACCGAGGTGAAACCATGAAGCGTCTTTCTCTCTGGCTGCTGGCGCTGCTGCCCGGCGCTGCGCTGGCGGATGCCCTGACCGGCGCGGTGCAGAAGCAGGCCACCAATTATCAGGCGATTATCATGTTTGTGGTGTTCGTCGCCGCCACGCTGGGCATTACGTACTGGGCGTCGAAGCGCACCCGCTCGCGCAACGACTACTACACGGCGGGCGGTAATATCACCGGTTTCCAGAACGGGCTGGCGATGGCGGGCGATTTTATGTCTGCCGCCTCTTTCCTCGGGATTTCGGCGCTGGTTTACACCTCCGGCTACGACGGGCTGATCTACTCGCTCGGCTTCCTCGTGGGCTGGCCGATGATCCTGTTCCTGATCGCCGAGCGCTTACGTAACCTGGGCCGTTACACCTTCGCCGACGTGGCCTCTTACCGTCTGCAGCAGAAGCCGATCCGTACCCTTTCCGCCTGCGGTTCGCTGGTGGTGGTGGCGCTCTACCTGATTGCGCAGATGGTCGGCGCGGGCAAGCTGATCCAGCTGCTGTTTGGCCTCGACTACCATATTGCCGTGGTGCTGGTGGGGATTCTGATGGTGCTCTACGTGCTGTTCGGCGGCATGCTGGCGACCACCTGGGTACAGATTATCAAAGCGGTGCTGCTGCTGTTTGGTGCCAGCTTTATGGCGATTATGGTGATGAAGGCCACCGGCTTTAGCTTCAATAACCTCTTTACCCAGGCGATGGCGGTGCACCCTAAAGGCGCGGCCATTATGCAGCCTGGCGGGCTGGTGAAAGATCCCATCTCGGCGCTGTCGCTCGGGCTGGGGCTGATGTTCGGCACCGCCGGACTGCCGCATATCCTGATGCGCTTCTTTACCGTGGCGGATGCGCGCGAAGCCCGTAAAAGCGTCTTCTGGGCCACCGGCTTTATGGGCTACTTCTACTTCCTGACCTTTATTATCGGCTTCGGCGCGATTTTGCTGGTGGGCGCGAACCCTGCCTTTAAGGATGCGTCTGGCGCGCTGATTGGCGGCACCAATATGGCGGCGGTGCATCTGGCGAACGCGGTAGGCGGCAGTACCTTCCTCGGCTTTATCTCTGCGGTGGCCTTCGCCACCATTCTGGCGGTGGTTGCCGGGCTGACGCTGGCGGGCGCGTCGGCGGTGTCGCATGACCTCTACGCCAGCGTGATCCGTAAAGGCCAGGCGACCGAGCGCGAGGAGCTGCGGGTATCAAAGATCACCGTGCTGGTGCTGGGCGTGGTGGCGATTGCGCTGGGCATCCTGTTTGAGAAGCAGAATATTGCTTTCATGGTCGGCCTCGCCTTCTCTATCGCCGCCAGCTGTAACTTCCCGATTATCCTGCTGTCGATGTACTGGTCGAAGCTGACCACGCGCGGCGCGATGATTGGCGGCTGGCTCGGATTGGTTACCGCAGTAGTGCTGATGATCCTCGGCCCGACGATTTGGGTGCAGGTGCTGGGCCATGCCACGCCGGTCTATCCCTACGAGTATCCGGCGCTGTTCTCGATGATTGTGGCGTTTGTCGGCACCTGGTTCTTCTCAGTTACCGACCATTCGCCGCAGGGCGCGCAGGAGCGTGGCCGCTTCCGGGCGCAGTTTATCCGTTCGCAGACCGGCGTAGGGATCTCGCAGGGCAAGGCGCACTAACCCGCGCGCAGCCAGCAAACACCGCAGCCTTTTCGCTGCGGTGTTTTTTTTTGCTATTTGACTAAGCGGGATAACACGCCCGGCGTAATACCAAACATGTTTTTGAAATTGCGCGTGAAGTGCGCCTGGTCGCTGAAGCCGAGATCGGCAGCCAGCGAGGAGATCGGCTGACCGTTGAGGATGCGCTGTTTGGCGATCTTGAGCTTTTCACCGCGCAGCCAGGTATAGGGCGGCATTCCGTAGGCGGTGGAGAAAACGCGCACCAGCTGGACAGGCGTCAGGCCATAGCGCTGCGCCAGCGTCTCCAGCGCAGGGGGCGTCGCCATTTCATCCATCAGCTGTGAGGCGACGCTGGCCGCCAGCACCACATCTTTATGGCCAAACAGGCACTTTGTCTGCGTACCGGCGTGGCTGGCCACGTCAGCAAGCAGACCGGCGAGGCGCTCCATCACGTCATTGTCGCTGTGGTCACGGCTCAGAGAGAAGGCAGCGGTTTCCCGGATATGCCGGGCAATATCCGGCGCGCTGAATACGCTACGCCGGAACTGCTCGTCGGCGGGCAAGCCCGTCAACTCGCAGACCAGCGTGGGTTGCAGATAAAAACTGTAGTAGAGCCAGTTATAAGGCGTTGGGGTCGCGGCCTGAACCTGTCCTGGGTTATAAACCGTGATGTCGTCGATGCTCGCTTCCGTGCTGTGACCATCAAGCCAGATCTTTTCGCGCCCCGACAGATTTGCGCCGATATAAAACTCATCGTGAGAATGTCTGGGAAAGACATGCGCAGTGCTGTCAGAGAAGGTTATTTCAACTCCGCCGATTTTCCGGTATGCCGTGATAGCCATCGTCAACATCGCCTTTTATATTACTGACGCGCCAGATTTCCGTCGCTACAGAGAAAAAGCATAGTAACAAAATAGCTACAAATGAGAATGGCGACGGCGACAACCGGGGATCAAACAGTTGGAAGACGAAGGTGAAGGCCGGACTGACAGCCATAAATACCATCACTTTGACTGGAGTCAGCACTTTAATAGCATACTGTAAACACCACAGCGGCACGATAACGCCGAGTATCGCCAGCAATACCACGCCGCTAAAGGCGCTGCCCATGACGTCGGACAGCTCACTTACACCCGAACTGTAGGCAAAGGTAATGGCGATAGTCAGATAGAAGCGGTGCGCCATAATGGTTTCTGGCGGACAGCCGTGATTACTCAGCTTCTTGCTGAAGATATTTGAGAACAGGCTGAACAGTGCGCAGGCAACAGCAAAACCAATACCCGATGCCACCTGCTGGAAGCTATAGCCATTTTTTGTGCCGCCCTCCTGAATACTCAGCCAGCCGAGCCAGATGGAACAGAGCGCGATGCCAATAAGAAAAACAAGGCGGTATTCCCTTTTTTCCGAGCGGGCAAAAAGCGGGTAAATCAGCACAATCAGCAGCGGTGCCAGACCGGTAATAATGGCCGACGCCACGGCAGGCTCGAGAAAACGCAGTGAATAAAAAAAGGTAATCCAGGCGCCCGCCGTGGTCATATTCAGCGTCAGCAGCGTGATGCCCTGTTTCAGCGGCAGACTGTATTGCTCGCGCATACGCGTCATGCACAGAAGCTGAAAGAAAAGGAACACGATGGCAAAAACAATAAATGTTACCGACATAGGATGGGCCGTCTGTATTAAATAGCCGGAATAGACCTCTTTTCCAGCATCAAGGAAATTATACAGCAGTACCATTGTCAGTCCGAAAAATGCACCATTTCTTCCAGTCATTGTCATCTCATGCTAATTCAAACAGTAAGCCGTCATTTTCCAGCTGACGGATAATTTTATAATCCTGAATGATCTGCTCTTCACTGTTGTGACAGAGATAGATGATGCCGGGATTGGTGAATAAATCTCGGGTGCGGTAAATTTTCTCCCCTTTTTCCGGCGTGTGCATCATGCCGAAATAAGAAGGAAGATGGTTAATTAACGCTTCACATCGGTTTTCCACCACCACGCCATCAAATTTAGAGGCCAGGGTAACGCAGAACAGATGTTCTTTACGCTCATATTCCTGATGAAGCCTTTGCGCAAATTTCTCCGGTTCGAGATAGCGCTCAGCGGTTAAAGTGACGTGGCTGTAGCCCAGGGCAGTAATCACCGCATCATGCATAATGGTTCCCTGCATTCTGGCAGCGGTTTCAATTAATACCGGCCCCGCTTCCGTCCACATAATTTCGCTGTGCGAAGGCCCTTCATTAACGCCCAGCAGGGTTAACGCCTGTTTGATATAGGCGATCAGCCGCTGCTGGATTTCGCCGTGATAGGGCAACAGGATCTCTTTTTCACAGATCAACGACGCTTCCGAGACCAGAATTTTATCGTCGGACCAGATCTCGGTAATCAGATGCTCGCCATTCATACTCACGGCGTTGACGATAAACTGCTGGCCGTGCAGCCGCTCCTGCAACAGCACATGCGTATTGGTCAGCCCGAGCTTATTTTTCTTGCCGATAATATGGTTGAACGCCTGCGCCAGCTCCTCTGTATTGCTGCAAAACCTGACGCTGTCCGCGCCCGCGCTGTCGACGGGCTTCACCACCACCGGCCACTGCTGCCCTGCGTCAGCCCACGCCAGCGCGTCATCCAGATGCGCGGTAATGCACTGCGGAATAGCGGCCAGGCCGCCCTGGCGCAGCGCTTCCTGCATGGCGAACTTGTCCCTGCGCAGGCGGCTGCTCTTCCAGCTATTGCCCGGCGTGGCCAGCAGCGACGAGAGATAGTCAGCCGTTTCCACACCCGTTTCCGTGCCGGGAATAATGTAGTGCGGCTGATAACGTCTTAGCTGATCCAGGATCCCATCGAATCCGCTTAGCTGGCTGGAAGCAGGCGCGAGGAGCAGATCAAAATTTTCCGGCGCAAACGAAGGCAGGTATTCATCCGTTATGTCAGGAGAGGACTGAACGTGGATACAAAACCAACCGGCCTGCTTGAAAAAAGGCGCAAGCGCCGCCCCGGTGGAGTAGGCATCAACAATACAGATTACATTTTTCATGACGCGTTTCCTTTACGTGCAACCAGCACAACATTGTCATCGCTGCCTTTCGGTCTGAGGTCAAAGTCGCCGTAGATCTCTACCTCCGCAAAACCCGCGTCCCGCAGCGCCGTCTGTAGGGTCTCCTTCTCATACAGGCGCGTCAGGCAGGACCAGGAGCGCCCCGCTTTGCTGTATTCCACTTTCAACAGGCGCTTCTCCCAGTCCATGGAAAGCAGCTCGGTGACGCCATTGTTGATACGCGTTAGCTCACCCTGCGCATCAATGCGGTTGCGCGCCCTGTCCATATCCGCCAGCTCCATAATCAATACTCCGCCCGGGCGCAGCGCCTGAAACCAGACCGGCAGCAGAGAGAGATCTTCCTGCTCGCTGTTGCAGTAGCCAAAGCTGGTGTAGACGTTGACCAGCATGTCGAACAGGCCGGAAGGCGGGTTCGCCATGTCGCGTTCGGTATAGTGCGGGCCGGGTGAAATCGCCTGCGCAATATTCAGCTGTTCCGCCGAGAGATCCAGCCCGGTTACCCGGTAGCCCTGTTTAAACAGCGCCATACTCATTTTTCCCACGCCGCAGCCAATATCCAGCAGCGCGGGATACTCTTCCGGCGGAAAATGGCTGGCAATCGCCTGGGCCGCGCGTTGATAATTCTCATACCTTCCCAGCGCGTCAGAGATTTCGGTGAAGAAAACCGGGAACCCCTGTTCATCGTTCATTCCGCCTGCATTTTTTCTGTTAAGCATTTTTCTCTCCGTTATATTCACTGGGCTTCAGGCTGAGGTATCTTGCGGATAAATCGCTTCCATTGAATCATGCGTAAGATTTTCATCATTCAGATCGAGATCGTTCGCATAGGTGAAGACAATAACCGTGCGTCGGGACTCAGACGTCAGCGGGGAAATACGGTGCAACGCATCCCTTGCTCGTAGCAAATAACACTGGCCTTGCGAAACATGCCGGCTGAAAACCGTATTCTCTTTTAAAACGTTTTTTATCCAGTCACGCGTGTCGGTTTTACGCCAGGGAATGCGCGGAACAAACTCGACGCGGCCGCCTGATAACACATCGGGTTCATCAATGACCCACACCAGCGCATAGGAGTAGTCATCCCAGTGCCAGCCATGGGTATCACCGCTCTTATTCTGCGAATTAATGATGAACTCTTCAGGCTCATAGGGAACCGGATAAAGTTTTTCGCCAGTGACCTGCATAAAGAAATTCAGGATGGCCGGGCTGTCAAAAAAGGCAGGAATATATTTCCCTTTTTCACGGATAACGTTTCGGCCGACGCTGTCATAGGCGCGCGGCGTATTGCCGCTTTCGGCAATCATCACCTCCCTGCGCAGCGACTCATCTTTCAGCAACGTCCGTGCTTCATTTTCCATTTCTACTTTAATATCTTGCGGCAGCAGGTCATCAATGACGACCATCAGATCACTTTGATAGTCGCTTTTTAAATAGTTAATCAATGATACGGGGAAGCTATTAATGTGCTTTTCGATTTGCTGTTCAATGCCGTTCATATTTTCCTGTCCATAGTAAAAATGTGTTTGCCGTCACCATTTTCCTTTTTTACGTTGCTGGGTCTTGTATGTGATTTCAGGTAACGCTCATTTTTTGAGCAATTAATAATGAAGGGAATTAAGTGCCTGAAAACAAAAAGCCTGCCCTCTGGAGAGAGGGCAGGCTTTAGGAAAAAACGCAGGCTGCTCAGGCGAGCAGCTGGAATTTAGAAGCGCAGCGATGCGCCGACGTACGGGCCGTCGACCAGCACGTTGTCTTTACGGCCGCCTTTGTTGTTCAGCTCGATGTACTGGTAACCCACGCGCAGGTTCAGCAGAGAGATCGGCGTGAAGCTCAGGCCGCCAGCCGCTTCCTGGTAGCTGTCCAGGTGGTCAGTCAGGCCTTCCGGCGCATAGTAGTATTCGCCATACAGGCCCCACATGCTGTTGAAGCTGTACTGTGCACCGCCACCCAGCGCCACGGCAAAGCCATCTTTACCATCTTCCGGATGGGTGAAAATGGTCTTGGCGGTCGGAGCCAGACGCAGGCCGCCGATATCGACGTTGTAGCCCAGGCCCAGGCCATAAGTGCTACCGTCATGGTCGCTGCGCAGCCAGTTGCCTTTAAGGAACAGGCCTGGCGAGGTGGTGCCGAGGCCGAGATTCAAATTGGTGTTGTGCTCGCCCACATCCACGCTGCCTTCAATAGCCTGCGCCGCGCCGCTCAGCAGCACCAGACCCAACGCGCTTCCGGTAACAAGTTGCTTAAACATGATTCCACTCCATGAAAGGACAATAATTTCGGCGCAAAGGTTAACAGCCTGAAATCCCCTGACAACTCTATTTGGCAACCTTTACGTAAAAAGACATGTCGGTTTTCCTCAGGCGGTCCACATCAGATGGCCGATAAGCGGAGCCAGCACCACCGTGACCACACCAGACAGCATCATCACCAGGCTTGAGACTACGCCCTCCTGCTCGCCCAGTTGATAAGCGCGCGCCGTGCCTGCGCCGTGCGAGGCCGCGCCAAAGCCTGCCCCTTTCGCCACGCCCTGGCGAATCGCAATGCGCAGGAACAGCACGTCACCAATCGCCATGCCAAACACGCCGGTGATCACCACAAACAGCGCTACCAGATCGGGCTGGCCGCCAATCGGCTTCGCCGCCGCCAGCGCAAAAGGTGTGGTGATGGAGCGCACCGCCAGGCTGCGCTGGATCTCTTCAGGCAGCGTCAGCAGCCGCGCCAGCCATACGGAACTGCACACCGCGACCAGCGTTGCAGTCAGCACGCCCGCGCTGAGCGACAGCCAGTGGCGGCGAATAATCGCCATGTTTTCATATACCGGCACGGCAAACGCCAGCGTCGCCGGGCCGAGCAGCCACAGCAGCCAGTGGCTTTCGGCGATATAGTCCTGCCAGGAGACGTGCGTGACGAGCAGGAGCCCAACCAGCAGCAAGGGCGTCGCCACCAGCGGCATCAGCAGCAGTGTGCGCCAGCGGCGGTAAAGGCGCTTATTGAGGAAGTAGATCAGCAGCGTTACCGCGAGGCAGAGCAGGCTGAGGATAAGATCACGCATCGCGCTGCTGCTTACGCGCCGCGCGCGCCACTTCATATTTGTACAGGCGATCGACCACCAGCGCGGTGGATGCCAGCACCAGCAGGGTGCTCAGCGCAATCACCACGCAGATACGCCAGCCGTCGACGCGCAGCAGATCGCCGTAGTTAACCACCGCGACCACCGCTGGAATAAAGAACAGCAGCATCTCGGCCAGCAGCCAGCGCGAACCCGCTTTCACCCAGCGCAGCGGCAGCACGCGCGTCACGATCAGCGCCAGCATCAGCAGCATACCGACAATATTGGCGGGCAGCGGCAGATGCAGCCAGCTCACCAGATGATCGCAGGCGATAAACATCCCGATATACAGCAGCAGCTGTAGCGGCAGCCAGAGTCGTTGCAGCCTGCCCGTTCTTTGTGGGCTGAGCGCTAACGCCATTTTCTTATCCTCCATCACGCAATTCGGTACTCAGTATAAATCCGCAACAGAAGGTGAAAAAAATGAATTAATATCATTCCAGTCATGCCAAAAAGGAATAGTTATGGACGTTCGCGCATTACGCTACTTCACGGAAGTGGTGCGCCAGCAGAGCTTTACCCGGGCGGCGCAGAAGCTCTATGTGACCCAGCCGACCATCAGCAAAATGCTGCGCCAGCTGGAAGAGGAGCTGGGCTGCACGCTGCTGCTGCGCGACGGGCGTAAGCTGCATCTTACCGACAGCGGCCAGGCAGTTTATCAGCGCGGGCTGGCGATTTTGCAGGAGTTCCACCAGCTGGAGGCGGAGATTGGCGACATCAACCAGCTGAAAACTGGCGAGCTGCGCCTCGGCATTCCGCCGATGGTCGGCATGCAGATCGCCGGCTCGATTTCGGCGTTTCGCCGCCGCTATCCTGGGGTAGAGCTTTACATCTCTGAGTTCGGCGGCCTGACGGTGCAGCAGGCGGTACTGGCGGGCAGCCTGGATATTGCCCTGACCGCGCTGCCGGTCGATCCCGGCCTGCCGCTCAATACCCTGCCGCTGATGCAGCATCCGCTCTGCGTGCTGGTGCCGCGCCAGGCGGAGTGGCTCAACCGCAGCCACGTGTCGCTGGCAGAGCTGGCGGCGCATCCGCTGCTGATTTTTAACGAAGAGTTTTCCCTTAACCGCCAGCTGATGAAGGCGTTCCAGCGTCTGGGCGTCACGCCCAATATCGCGGTGCGCAGCGGGCAGTGGGATTTTCTCGCGGCAATGGTGCAGGCGGAGATGGGACTGGCGATCCTGCCAGAACCGATCTGCCAGCGGCTGGATAAGCAGTCGCTGCTGTGGCTGCCGCTGGAGTCGGAGCTGAAGTGGAGTCTGGGATTGATCTGGCGGGAAGGAAGCTATCTGTCGCGCAGCGCGCAGGCCTGGATTGCCTGCTGCCGCGAGCACTGGCCGGATGAAGCGCCGCGCCTGTCGGTTTAGGCGCGGCGCACGGCTTACTCTTCTTTCTCGATCAGCAGGGCTTCCAGCAGGTCGAGATCGCGCAGCAGGCTCTGCATACTTTTATCGGAAATCTGCTGCGTCGCACGCAGGTGATAGACCTCGGCACGCTCGGCGCGCAGCGCGGTCAGGCGGAAGCGACGCTCCAGGTTTTCGGCAAACAGCGCCTGCTCAAGGTCACTCTTGCCGTCGGCGCGGCGGCGCAGGTTACCGATGACACGCAGGCTCACCTCTTTCAGCAGCTCAGGATCGATGTTCTCTTCGGTGTCGTTCTCCAGCCGCTCTTCCATTTTATGCAGGCTGTCAATCGCCACGCTCGCCATCACTGCGCGGGCATTTTGCAGCTCACGACGGTGTCCGGCCTTGTCGATGCCGTCTACGCCACGCAGCAGCAGCGGCAGGATCACCACGCCAACCAGCAGCGAAAACAGGATCACGCCGGTGGCGATAAACACCAGTTCGTAGCGCGCCGGGAAAGGCTCGCCATTGGTCAGGAACAGCGGAATAGAGAGCACACCTGCGAGGGTAATGGCGCCGCGTACGCCAGCAAAGGTCGCCACCAGCAGCTCGCGCAGCGAGTAGTTAGCAAACTCCATCGGCTTCTTCTTCAGCACGCGCTTGCTGAGGCGCTGCATGATCCACAGCCAGCCGAAACGCACCACCATCAGGGCGGCGTAAACCAGAATGATGTCGGTAAACAGCATCCAGAGCTCGACGTTGGGATCGGCATTCGCGGCATCGATAGAGTTGTTGATGATGTCCGGCAGTTGCAGGCCGAGCATCAGGAACACCATGCCGTTGAACACGAATTCCAGCATCTGCCAGACGCTGTTGGCGCGCAGGCGCATCGCCAGCGGTGCCTGACGGATAATGCCGGAACGGGTAATGGTCATACCCGCTGCGACGGCCGCGAGGATACCGGAGACGCCAAGGTGTTCCGCAATCAGGTAAGAGGCGAACGGCAGCAGCAGCAGCAGTACGGTCTGCGTCGCCGGATCGTCGCCGCTCCAGCGGCTCAGAAGGCGCAGCGATTTACCGTAGAGCCAGCACACCGCCACGCCCGCGACTAGGCCGCCGACCGCGACTTTTAGAAACTCGATGCTGGCACCGCCCCAGGTGAACACCATGGTGCCCATTGCCACCGCCACGGCAAACTTCAGCGAGACCAGGCCTGATGCGTCGTTCATCAGGGCTTCGCCCTGCACAATCGACATGATTTTTTTCGGGATGCGCCCCTCACCGACAATGCCGGAGAGCGCCACGGCGTCGGTCGGCGACAGCACGGCGGCCAGCGCGAAGGCGGGGATGAGCGGAATGCCCGGCACCATCCAGTAAATCAGATAGCCGATACCGACCACGGTGATCAGCACCAGCACCAGCGCCAGGCCAATAATCTCGCGGCCGTGGTGCAGGAACTCGCTGATCGGCGTTTTCCAGCCGTCGGCAAACAGCAGCGGCGGGATAAACAGCACGAGGAACAGTTCGGGGTCAAAATCAACGTGCAGACCAAACGTCGGCCAGGCGAGCAGTGCCCCGGCGAGGATCTGCACCAGCGGCAGCGGGATCTGAAACGGGAGAATGCGCGCGGCCACCCCGGACAGCGATACCACCAGCGTCATAATGAGAATGGTAAAAAAGATTTCCATGCTTTCCTTAGGCGAATCGTAAAGTCAAAAGATGTGGTGAGCGCTAAAGTGTAAAGCAAAGTGCGCAGAGAGTGACACGTCACGCGTGCGGCGGGGCAAAAATTAGGAGAATGTAACGGGCAAGGCTCGCCTCGCCCGCTTTTACAGCTAGATTGCCCAGCCTCCGGCATAAAAAACAACCAGCGCCACGGCGATCACCACGGTGCCGACGTTGAGCTTGCGCCATTCACCTGCAAACAGCCGGCCTACCACCAGCGTAGCGAAACCGAGCATGATGCCGGTGACGATATTGCAGGTCAGCACGATAAAGACTGCCGTCACCAGGCCAGACATGGCGTCAACAAAATCGCCAAAGTCGATTTTTGCCACGTTGCTGAGCATCAGCAGGCCGACATACATCAGCGCAGGTGCGGTCGCATAGGCGGGCACCAGATACGCCAGCGGCGACATAAACAGGATCAGCAGGAACAGCAGGCCAACAACAATCGCCGTCAGGCCGGTTTTGCCGCCCGCCGCGGTGCCCGCCGCAGACTCGATATAGACCGCCGCTGGCGACGCACCCACCAGACCGGCAAACAGGCTGCTGATCGAGTCGGTGGTCAGCGCGCGCCCACCGTTAAGAATCTGGCCGTCCTTATCGAGCAGGTTCGCCTGCCCCGCTACCGCGCGGATGGTGCCGGTGGCGTCAAACACCGCCGTCATCACCAGCGCCAGTACGCTTGGCAGCACCACCGGCTGTAGCGCGCCCATAATATCGAGGCTAAACAGCAGCGACTCGCCCTGGCTGTCGCGCAGGCTGGGCCAGGCGAATAATCCCTGGTATTTCACCGCCGGATCGAAAATCAGCCCGAGCACCGAGATAGCAATAATGGTCAGCAAAATACCGCCAGGGACGCGGCGCTTCTCCAGGCCGAAAATAGCGGCCAGCCCCAGCAGCGACATAATGACCGGGAACGAGGCGAACTGGCCCAGCGCCACCGGCATACCGGGCGCAGGGTTTTTCACCACCAGCCCAATGCCGTTAGCCGCGATCAGCAGCAGAAACAGGCCAATCCCGACGCCGGTGCCGTGCGCCACGCCCATTGGCAGATTACGCAAAATCCAGGCGCGGATGCCGGTGACGGAGATCAGCGTAAACAGCAGCCCCATCAGAAACACGGCGCCAAGCGCGACCGGTACGCTGATGTGCTGGCCCAGCACCAGGCTGAACGCGGTAAAGGCGGTCAGCGAAATCGCACAGCCAATTGCCATCGGCAGGTTGGCCCACAAGCCCATGATGATGGAGCCGAAGCTGGCGACTAAACAGGTGGCGACAAACACGGCGGTAGGCGAAAAGCCCGCCTTGCCCAGCATGCCGGGCACCACGATTACCGAGTAGACCATCGCCAGGAAGGTGGTCAGTCCCGCCAGAATTTCCTGCCGGACGCTGCTGCCGCGTGCAGAAACAGAGAACCAGGCGTCCAGCTTGCCAGCGGACGAGCGTGATTCGTATGACATAGTTGAGCCTCAAGAATTTTTGTTGTGTGAAATGCCCTGCGTCGCTGCCTGCCAGTTCCCTGGTAATAGCCCAACACAAACGTGCATCAGGCGGCAGGCAAACGTTTACTTCGCGGCGGATAACTGTCCGCAATGCGGCCAGTTAAAAGGCAAGGGATTATCCGGCGTTTAGCAGCCGATTTTCAACTGCTTCCTTGCCTTAATTCAGGATAAAGGGGAGCGCACAGGGAGGTTTCTGAAGGCTTGTGCGGCGGCCATCTCAGCGCCACCGCTGCGTTACTGGTTGATGCCGCAAGACTTTTGCACCGCTTAGCTGCCCGGCAGCACCTCGCCGCCCTGCTCGATAGCGCGCTGCCAGGCGGCGCGCTGCTGGATGGTATTAAGCCATTGAGCAGTAGCGGGCATATCCGCCAGACCGCCGCGCGACTGCATGGCCAGCAGCGGGAAACTCATCTGGATATCGGCGATGCTGAAGCGTTTGCCCGCGAACCAGGGCTGCGTCGCCAGATGTTGCTCGATCATCTGGCGATGCGGCACCAGCTGCTTGTCCAGCCAGGCTTTCTGGATGCCTTTGCCCAGCGCCGCGCCTGCCGGGCGCAACAGCCAGGGCACCGGTGCCTGGCCCAGGCGACCGAATACCAGCTTCATCAGCAATAGCGGCATCAGCGACCCTTCAGCGTAGTGCAGCCAGTAGTTGGCCTGTAGCCGCGCGGGCTCATCTGCCGGTTTCAGGCGATGTTCGCTGTCGTACTTGCTTTCCAGCCAGGAAAGAATGGCGCCGGACTCAGCGATAACCTGATTCTCATCAGTGATCACCGGTGATTTACCGAGTGGATGTACCTTCTTTAACGCTTCTGGCGCCAGCATTGACGCTTCACGCTGGTAGCGTTTGATTTGATAGGGCACCTCCAGCTCTTCCAGCAGCCACAGCACGCGATGCGAGCGCGACTGCTCAAGATGGTGGACAGTAATCATGTTGAATCCCTGTTGTAAGCCTCAGGCAAGTATAGCGCCCATCCTCTTTAGCGCGGCGGTTCGCCTTTATCACCTTGTTCAGGATCGAGCAGCACCGCGCCGGAACCTTGCTGCCCCAGCCGATCGCCAGGGTTGCGCAATGGGCAGTCGCGCATCGACAAACAGCCGCAGCCGATGCAGCCATCGAGATCGTTGCGCAGGCGTGTCAGGGTTTCGATGCGTTTATCCAGCTCCTCGCGCCAGTGCTGCGTCAGCGCGTCCCACTCCTGCGTCGACATGCGCTTATTGGCGGGAATATGCATCAGGCTGTCGCTCACGGTGGCGAGCGGAATGCCGATGCGCTGGGCGATTTTGATGATGGCGACGCGGCGCAGCACGTCACGGCTGTAGCGGCGCTGGTTGCCGCCGTTGCGCGTGCTGAAGATGAGCCCTTTGCTCTCGTAAAAATGCAGCGCGGAGACCGCCACACCGCTACGCTGCGCGACTTCTCCCGGCGTTAATACCGGCTTCGGGTAGTTGCGATCTTTTTTCATTTGGCTCTTTACCTCAATTTAACTTGAGGAATTATACTCGCCTCCGTCAAATAACGAATCCCTCAGGACTAAAGGACGAGAATATGATGCAAGAAGAGATCATTCACTCCCTGACGCACTGGATCGATCAGAACCTGGATAAAACGCTGTCGATTGATGAAGTGGCGGCCAAATCAGGCTATTCGAAATGGCACCTGCAGCGTATGTTCCGTACCGTGACGAAACAAACGCTGGGTGGCTATATCCGTGAACGTCGCCTGACGCTGGCGGCAGAAGCGCTGCGCCAGACGCAGCGTCCGGTTTTTGATATTGCGATGCAGTATGGCTATGACTCGCAGCAGACTTTTTCACGCGTGTTCCGCCGTCAGTTTTCACAAACGCCGACCGCCTATCGCCACTTTATGCGCCGTCAGGCGATGCAGCGTCCACGTCTGGTGAGCTTCGACTGTAGCGAACCCATGGCGAGCTTCACCCAGCGTACCACCGGCGAATGCTGCCCGGTGCGCTAAGCCTCAGCGCCCTTAACGGGCGCCTCTTTCCCCTAAGCCCTTGATTTCTGCCCACCTGATATCGATAAGAAATTTTGTACCATACCAGGTACAAATTTTGTTCATAATTTCAAATCCAGTGATATAATGTGACACAGGTCACACATTACACCCCCTTTTTGACGACGAAAAGCCCTTCCCTGACACGACTTTTCGTCGCCGGTGATGTCCAGTAACCGTCAGGGATAATCACTCAGATTCAGAGGCTTAAGTCGATGGCGACGATTACCACCAGCTTGATTGTCATGCGTTGGGAACTGCTCAGCGCAATTATGATGTTTTTTGCCAGCACCCTTAAAATTCGTTTCCGCCAGAACAGCCATCATGTGATGGCGTTTATGTGCGGCGGCATCGGTCTGGGTATGACCTGCTGGTTTGTGACGGGTCTGATGGGCATCTCGCTGAGCATGGAAAACCTGCATAACTTTATGCTGATCACCAAAGATACCTTTATCCAGGTGATGAGCCAGACGCCGCCCGACTGGCCGATGCCCTGATCTCCACGCAGTAAAAAACCCCGCAGAGCGGGGTTTTTTATTGCAGACGGCTAACGCAGCTGAAAAGTGGCAGGCATGGCCCGAAAAGCAAAGCGTCCCGCACCACGGACGGTGCGGGCCGAGTGAGCATGGATGCGTTAAGCGACTTTGCGATCGGGCCATGCCTGCCGCGCTGGCACCTTGCTAACAGCCAATAAAAAACCCCGCAGAGCGGGGTTTTTTATTTTGCTGTGTGACTCAAACTTTCTTCAACAGCGCAGGGATATTTACATCCTGCACCGAAACGCCCGGTCTCTGCGTGCCGCGGCGGTCCTGAATCCACATATCTCCCATCATCTGGTTAAGCCCGCGATCCAGCCCTGTCACCAGGCCCGCGCCCGGCGTAAAGGTCAGCTCGCCGAAGTAAATACGGCCTTCATGGATATACCAGTCAACGCGTACGTAATCGAACTCGCTCGCCAGCTTCTTGCTGAGATCCAGCGCATGCTGCAACGACTCGGCAATCTTAGTCACGTCCAGCCCGGTATCGCGAATCTTATGGAAAGCTTCGGTCAGATTATTGACGTAAAAATTCATCGACAGCTGTGGCTGGCAGCGGTTGTAGATCACCTGCAGCACATACTCGAAGCGACCGTCGCGCTTATTGAACATGTGGAACTTATAGTCGATCGGTGCCGTTTTACCGTCGCCAATATACTGCTCAACCAGGATACGCGGTTTGATATAGCGGTAATGGATCTCGCGCGCCTCGTTAGCAAAATCGGTTTTCAGCCACTGGTAGCAGCTTTTAATAATCTGCTGTTTGCGCAGCGTATCTGGCTCTTCCAGCAGAATCTCCACCATGTTGGAGGCGTGATTCGGCTTGATCACCGTACCTTTCCAGCACGGCAAGCTATTCAGCGACGCCGGATCGGTGGACTCATGCACGAGCGGAATCAGGTACTCGTTGCCAATCTTCTCGGCAATATAGTCACGCACCGAATACTTGTCTGACAGACGACCGTAAATCTGGTAGTCACCATAGACAAACTTGCGATACAGCACCTTTTCATTGAACACCTTGGGCTGGCGCAGGTTGGGCAGTTTTCTGAACTTATGGAAGTAGTAAATGCGGTCCTGGTAAGCCCAGGGCATCTTCTTAATGAAGTACTGCACACTTCTTCTGAGTTCATCTTTCAACTTAAACATATCGGACCTCATTTGTAGGTTTTGTAGTTGAGTGAGGAAACTTGAATTCTTTGAATGACGCCGTTTTTGAAGAAGTAATTCATTACGGTGAGGGATAAGAGTTCCGACACGAAGACGCTCCATGCGGCGCCCATAATGCCGTAGCCCTGGATCAGCCACCACGAAAGCGGCAGGCTGATCACCATCAGGCAGATGATTTTCTTCAACAGATAGTTGAAACCACCCTCTTTCACCATGTAGCGATAGGCTACGGTGCCCATGGCGGAAAAGCAGGTCGCCATTGACAACAACGTAATGAGACTTCCTGACTGTGTGTATTCTGACCCGTACAAAGCGATGATGATTTTCTCGCCAAACAGCGCGATGACCAGCAGCATCATCAGTGAAACTCCCATGACATAGCCATTCAGCCGCGCTGCCAGCTTAATGGCCACTTCGCCGCGTTCCCTGAAAATTTCAGTGAAGCAAGAAGTTATGAGTGCCACGGGGATGAAAATCCACGAAGCCGCAATGGTGTTGGCCGCCGCAAACAGCCCGAGATCGCTTGCCGATGCAATACCGGCTAAAAACATCTGTGCGGCTTTAACCTGCACCGAAATAAAGATGCTGGAGATCGCCAGCGGCAAACCGGCATACATCAGGTAGCGCAGATAGGCGCTGCGTTTCTCTTGCGGCGGAGCAATATCCTGGGTTTCGCGGTAAAAGTTGTAGCGTTTGATAACGTAAGGCACGAGCGTCACGGCCACGATAGAGAGCGTGAGCCATGCGGGATTCAGGCGCAGCCAGGCGATAGCGAAGCTGATGGCAAAGCTGAGCAGCATACCGAGCGAGTTCGCGACCGTGTTCAGCCGGGAAGCAAGGCGCGCGTTGTTATAGACGCTGAAGGTATCCTGCGTGACAAACACTGAGGCGACAAATGACGCCAGTGTGAACGCCAGAAAATTTTCCGGCATGGTGAACCACACCCAGGCCAGTACTGGCGCGGCGGTCAGCAGCAGCAAAACCATGCGCAACGTACGCGCCACGTTCATCAGACGTAGCCCTTTCGGTGCGCTTTTGCTGATCCGCTTAAACAAGATAGTTTCGGTGCCGAAGATGGCAACGGTCTGGACCATAGAAAATAAAGAGGTCGAAAACGCCATTTGGCCGAATACCGTTGGCCCAAATGACTTTGCCACGTAGGAGGTCACAAATATGACGCCAAAAACCGAGACGATCTTTTCGGACATCATCCAGGCGGCATTAGACATTACGCTTAATTTCATTGACTCATCCTTTGCATTACTTACTTCAACCGCTTCGGTACAACGTCCCTGTAACGAATTAACAAGCGCTCAGTGGGCCTGGCGT
>Ga0209371_1000202_pt1 | contig 85989 bp, 81 predicted proteins | sample AgamicAtAmrz_FD_187165 | JGI IMG/M metagenome (GOLD analysis project Ga0209371, IMG submission 187165) | Agave microbial communities from Guanajuato, Mexico - At.Am.rz (SPAdes) (version 2) | ecosystem: Host-associated > Plants > Roots > Rhizosphere | place: Guanajato, Mexico | collected 2012-06-07 | reverse complement strand
AGCGCTTTGTACCCTTTGTCGCCAGACAGATACCGCTGCACCACTTCAAGCTTGAACCGCTCGTCGTATTTCGTCATGAAAAAAACCCAAGGGTCGGATCTATGTCCAACTCTTGGGGTTCAGTTCACGCGGCGCCCGTTTTTTCCGTCCGGCAGCGGCCGGCCACGCGCGTCACGCGTCGTCCGCATCGGCGCCTTCGGCCCCGTCCGCGCCGAGCAGCCCGGCCGCCGTGTCGCCCGGCAGCGCCTCGACCTGCTTGAGCTTACGGCTCATCACCCGCGTGCGCTGCTCGGCGGACTCGATCGAACGCGTGACCGTCTCGAGCTGCGCCTTCGTGCGCGCGAGCACGTCGCCGAACTTGCCGAACTCCGTCTTGACCGCGCCGAGCACCTGCCACACCTCGCTCGAGCGCTGCTCGATCGCGAGCGTGCGGAACCCCATCTGCAGGCTGTTCAGCAGCGCGGTGAGCGTGGTCGGCCCGGCGACCGTCACGCGATAGTCGCGCTGCAGCAGGTCGGTCAGCCCCGGGCGGCGCAGGATCTCCGCATAGAGCCCCTCGGTCGGCAAGAACAGCAGCGCGAAATCGGTCGTGTGCGGCGGCGCGACGTACTTCTCGGCGATCGTGCGCGCTTCCATCCGCACCCGCGCCTCGAGCGCACGCGCCGCCTCCTCGACGGCCACCGCATCGGCACGCTCCTGCGCGTCGATCAGCCGCTCGTAGTCTTCGCGCGGGAATTTCGCGTCGATCGGCAGCCACACCGGCGGCGCGTCACGCGTGCCGGCATCGCGGCCCGGCAGCCGGATCGCGAATTCGACGCGCTCGGTGCTCTTCGGCACCGTCGCGACGTTCTTCGCATACTGATCGGCCGTCAGCATCTGTTCGAGCAGCGCTTCGAGTTGCACTTCACCCCAGGTGCCGCGCGTCTTCACGTTGGTCAGCACCTTCTTCAGGTCGCCGACACCGGCCGCGAGCGTCTGCATCTCGCCGAGCCCGCGGTGCACCTGCTCGAGCCGGTCCGACACGAGCTTGAACGATTCGCCGAGCCGCTGCTCGAGCGTCGCATGCAGCTTCTCGTCGACGGTGCGACGCATCTCCTCGAGCTTCGCCGCGTTGTTCGTCTCGATTTCCTTCAGCCGCTGTTCGAGCGTCGCACGTACTTCCCCGATCCGGCGATCGTTCGCCTCGGTCAGTTGCGTGAGCTGCCGGTGCAACGTGTCGCCGAACAGCCGCAACGCGCCCGTCTGTTCCTCGCGCGCCTGCTGAGCCTGGCGCTGCAGGCTCTCGCGCATCGCGTCGAACTGCTGCGCGTTGCCGGCGACGAGCTTGCCGAGCTGCTGCGCGAACCCCTCGATCTGGTTGTTCTGCACGGTCGCCACGCTCGTCAGTTGCGCGGCGAGCGTCTGTTGCAACTGGACGAAGCTGCCGGCCAGCTCGGTACGCGAGCCGCGTGCGTTTTCGACGATCTCGCCGCGCAATTCGCGTTCGAGCCGCTCGACCGCGCGCGCCTGCGCATGCGCGGCGTCCTCGATCTGATCGCCGAGCACGGCCGCATCGTCGTGGCGGCCGCCGCGCACGAGCGCGACGATCGCCACCGCGAGCGCGACGGCCAGCACGACGACCGCCGCCAGCAACAACGTCATCGTCATGCGCGCGGCTTCCCGATCACGTCAGGGTTGATCGGATTCGGCGGCTGCCCCGCACGCGGCCCCTCGCCGAGCGCGGCGATCAGGTTGTCGGCAGCGAGATTCGCCATCGCGCGGCGGGTCTTTTCGGTCGCGCTCGCGATATGCGGCGTCAGCACGACGTTCGGCACCTCGAGCAGCGCCGGATGCACGCTCGGCTCGCCCTCGTACACGTCGAGGCCGGCCGCGGCGATCGTCCCGTCGCGCAGCGCGGCGGCCAGCGCCGCATCGTCGACGATCCCGCCGCGCGCGATATTGGTCAGCGTCGCCGTGGGTTTCATCTTCGCGAGCTCGGCCGCGCCGATCGTGTGATGGTTCTCCTTCGTGTACGGCAGCACGAGCACGACATGATCGGCGCGCGCGAGCAGCGCATCCTTCGACACGTATTCGGCATTCAGCTCGGCCTCGATCTCCGGCGCGACCCGCGACCGGTTGTGATAGATCACCTGCATCCCGAAGCCGCGCGCGCGGCGCGCGAGCGCCTGGCCGATGCGGCCCATCCCGATCACGCCGAGCGTCGAGCCGTGGATGTCGGTGCCGAGAAAGCCGTCGTACGCCCACTTCTGCCAGTGACCGGCGCGCAGCCAGTGTTCGGATTCGGCGATCCGGCGCGCGGCGGCCATCATCAGCGCCCAGCCGAAATCGGCGGTCGACTCGTTCAGCACGTCGGGCGTGTTGGTGCCGAGCACGTTCGCCGCGTTGAACGCAGCCATGTCGAAGTTGTTGTAGCCGACCGCCATGTTCGCCACGACCCGCAGGCGCGGCGCCGCCGCGAGCGTGGCCGCGCCGACCGGGTCGCCGGCCGTCAGCGCGCCGTCCTTGTCGGCCAGACGCGCGGCGAGCGCGTCGGGCGCGAGCGCGTCGCCGTCGTTCCAGTCGACGTCGAAATACTGCTTGAGCCGTTCGATCACGTCCGGAAAGATCGGACGCGCGACCAGGATCTTCTGCATCGCCATCTCCGCATGCCGCGGACGGATCGCGGCGCGCCATGCGCCGCCGGAGCCGCCCGCTCGGGGTTGAAAAACGTCAGCTTACGCCGTGAAGAAAAGCCACGACGTCAGCAGGAATACCGGTATCAGCACGACGAGCGCCCAGCCGAGGTACGCGAAGAAACTCGGCATCTTCACGCCGCGCGATTCGGCGATCGCCTTCACCATGAAATTCGGCGCGTTGCCGATATAGCTGTTCGCGCCCATGAACACCGCGCCGGCGGAAATCGCGGCGAGTGTCGACGCGCCGGTCGTCATCAGCGTCTGCGCGTCGCCGCCCGCGAGGTTGAAGAACACGAGATAGGTCGGCGCATTGTCGAGGAACGACGACAGGATGCCCGTCGCCCAGAAATACATCGCATCGATGGGTTTGCCGTCGGGCCCGGTGACGAGATGGACGATCTGCGCGAACGCCCCGTCCGCGCCCGCACGCAGGATCACGATTACCGGTGCGATCGTCACGAAGATGCCCGCGAACAGCTTCGCGACTTCCTCGATCGGCGCCCAGTTGAATGCGTTGCCCTCGCGCGCGGAACGCGGCGTCAGCGCGAGCGACGCCAGCGTCACCACCACGAGCGCGACGTCGCGCACGAGATTCTGCAGCGCGACGTGCGTACTCCACACGTCGAACGAGATGCCCGGCTTCCACACGCCGCTCATCAGCACGAGCGCGATCACGGCCGCCAGCAGCACGAAGTTGATCTTGCCGTCGATCGTCAGCGCCGCGCCGTCGGGCGTCGGATCGAGCGCGGCCGGCCGCTCCTCGCCGCCCTTCCGGTAGAAGTACGTATCGAGCACGAAGAACAGCGTCAGCAGCACCACGCAGATGAACAGCATCGGCAGCGCGAGATGGGTGGTCGTCCAGAAGAAGCTCACGCCGTTCAGGAAGCCGAGGAACAGCGGCGGATCGCCGAGCGGCGACAGCGAGCCGCCCGCATTCGCGACGAGGAAGATGAAGAAGATCACGACGTGCACGACATGCTTGCGGTTGTCGTTGGCGCGCAGCAGCGGCCGGATCAGCAGCATCGCGGCGCCGGTCGTGCCCATCACGCTCGCCAGCAGCGTGCCGAGCGCGAGGATCGCGGTATTCAGCTTCGGCGAACCATGCAGGTTGCCGTTCACGCAGATGCCGCCCGCGACCGTGTAGAGCGCGGTGAGCAGCACGATGAACGGAATGTATTCCTCGAGCAGCGCATGCACGAGCGTGCCGAACGCGGTGCCGACACCGAACGCGACCGCGAACGGCGCCAGGAACACGATCGCCCAGCCGGCGGCGATCTTGCCGAAGTGGTGATGCCAGAACACGGGGGCGACGAGCGGGAACAGCGCGATGGACAGCAGGATTCCCGCGAACGGGATGCCCCAGAGCGCGGACAGCGTGGCACCGTCGAGCGTGGCGGCCGATGCGAGCGCGGGAGCGGCGCCAAGCGCGATTCCCGACGCCATGCCCGCCCAGGCGGCATGTCGTTTCATGCGGAACTTCCTTGTTCGAGTAGGGGTGAATGCAGCGGGCGCGTCAGGCGCCCCGTACGACGATCGCGTGCACGCGGTACGGGCCGTGCGCGCCCAGAATGATCGTTTGCTCGATGTCGCCCGTGCGCGACGGGCCCGACACGAAATTGACCGCGCGCGGCAGTTCGCCGCGCTCCGCGCGAATCAGCGCGAACGCGTCTTCATGACCGGCGACGATGCGCGACGCCGGCACGATCGCGATGTGGGTTTCCGGCAGCAGGCCGGCCGATGCGTAAGTGTCGGGGCCGGACAGCAACACCAGCGACCCCGTTTCGGCGGTCGCGCAGAAGCAGCCGGTCAGGCCGACGAGATCGCCGTCGCGCGGCTTGCGGCACTCGACCGACAGGCCTGCGCCGGCCCAGTCGAGATCGGCCAGCGTGCGCCATGCGACGGCCTGCGTCGGCAGACCATGAGCGGCAAGATAGCGGGCGGCGGCGGCGGGCACATCGGCCAGCGTCGCGACTTCGTCGACCGTGGTCGACAGGCGCCCCGCTTCGTCGACGAAAGCGGCGACGAGGTCGGCCGGCGCCGGCGGGCGTGGGCCCTCCGGATGACGGGCGAGATAGTCGGCGACGCCGTCGCGCTCCGCTGCATCGGGTTCGGCCGCGCGCCCCTGCGCCGCGCGGATGCGCGCGAGGATCTGGCGACGGGCAGCGGAAGTGTCCATGAACGGTCCTCGTGACGTTGGCGTGCAATACGTCGGATTATACCGGCCACCCCTGCCGCGACACACCTTCGGCCGAACGGCCGACGCCTACTTCGACGCGTCTTCCTCGACCGGCTGCGCGATGCCGAATACCTGCCGCAGGTACGCGAGATACGCCTTGTCGTCGCACATGCTCTTGCCCGGCGAATCGGACAGCTTCGCGACCGGCTGGCCGTTGCAGCGAACCATCTTGATCACGATCTGCAGCGGCACGTAGCCGAGATCGTTGGTGAGGTTGGTGCCGACGCCGAACGCGAGCTTGCAGCGGCCGCGGAACCGTTCGTACAGCTGCATGACCTTCGGGATGTCGAGCGCGTCCGAGAACACGAGCACCTTGGTGCGCGGGTCGCACCGGTTCGCCTCGTAATGGCGCAGCATCCGCTCGCCCCACTCGAACGGATCGCCCGAATCGTGGCGCGCACCGTCGAACAGCTTGCAGAAGTACATGTCGAAGTCGTTCAGGAACGCGTCCATGCCGTAGACGTCCGACAGCGCGATCCCGAGGTCGCCGCGATATTCCTTCGCCCACATCTCGAAGCCGTAGATCTGCGAGTCGCGCAGCCGCGGGCCGAGCGCCTGGCACGCCTGCAGGTATTCGTGCGCCATCGTGCCGAGCGGCGTGATGTCGTGCTTCATCGCGTACAGCACGTTGCTCGTGCCCGCGAACTGCGGGCCGAGCCCGTCACGCAGCGTGAGCGCGACTTCCTCGTGCCAGACCTTCGAGAAGCGCCGGCGCGTGCCGTAGTCGGCGATCTTGCAGTCGGCGAATTCGGGCTTCGCGCCGAGCAGTTTGATCTTCTCGCGCAGCCGTTCGCGGCCTTCGCGATAGTCGGGCTCGCGCTGCGTGTTGCGGAAATAGACTTCGTTGACGATCGCGAGCACGGGGATCTCGAACAGGATCGTATGCAGCCACGGCCCCTCGATCACGATGTCGATTTCGCCGTTGCCCTTCGGCGACGGCGTGATCGAGATGTACTTCTCGTTCAGGTGGAACAGCGCGAGGAAGTCGACGAAGTCGCTCTTGATGAAGCGCATCCGCCGCAGGTAGTCGAGTTCGACGTCGGCAAAGCGCAGCGAGCACAGGCCGCGCACCTCGTCGCGAATCTCGTCGATGTACGGCACGAGATCGACGCCGGGCGTGCGGCACCGGAAGCGGTATTCGACGTTTGCAGCCGGGAAGTGATGCAGGACGACCTGCATCATCGTGAACTTGTAGAGATCCGTGTCGAGCAGCGAAGTGATGATCATGATGACGGCAGCGCCAATATCGTGACCGGGCCCCGGCGCACCGCGCGCCGCCCGGTCTGTCGGTCATGTTACCCGAATGCGGGCCGGACCATCGTGAAACCGCCCCGCCGCCTTGCCGCATCGTGCCGGCGCCCGACGTGCGCGTACCCGTCTTGCACATCCCATAAACTAATCACGAAACGATATAAGCCGGATAGCCGACCTCGTCATGCGGGTTTTGCGCTTCAGTTACAATGCCGCTTTTGGCGCAAACGCCACCCCATATATACCGCCAAGCAGGAGCGTTTTAATGACTCACGTTGTGACCGAAGGCTGCATCAAGTGCAAATACACGGATTGCGTGGATGTGTGCCCGGTGGATTGCTTCCGTGAAGGTCCCAACTTTCTCGCCATCGATCCGGACGAGTGCATCGACTGCGCCGTGTGCGTCGCCGAATGCCCGACCAATGCGATCTATGCCGAAGAAGACGTTCCGGGCGACCAGCAGCAGTTCACCGAGCTGAACGCCGAGCTGGCGAAGAATTGGCCGTCGATCACGAAGACCAAGCCGGCGCCGGCCGACGCGGACGAGTGGAAGGACGTGCAGGACAAGCTGCACCTGCTCGAGCGCTGATCGCGCGGCGGCCGCAAAAAATTTTATGCGCCGCAGCCCCAAAGTGTTGACAGGTTAGCGAACACTCCATACAATCTCGTTTCTCTGCTGTTGCTTGTTTGTTCCCCGATAGCTCAGTCGGTAGAGCGCCGGACTGTTAATCCGTAGGTCCCTGGTTCGAGCCCAGGTCGGGGAGCCAAAAACGCAAAAGCCCGTTGAAAGTGGACGGGTTTTTTGTTGGAAAACACAGCACGCAGATGTACCGATTTATTCCCCGATAGCTCAGTCGGTAGAGCGCCGGACTGTTAATCCGTAGGTCCCTGGTTCGAGCCCAGGTCGGGGAGCCAAATAGCGAAAGGCCCGTCATGCGACGGGCCTTTTGTTTTTCCGGCCACCGTTCCGTCTTTCTGCTTTTCGTGGCCCGGTCATGCGCATGCTAGAGTCTCTGTCCCGCATTCGCATCCGGTTCCGTCGATGAAGCATCGTCTCCTGCGCTCCGCGCCCCTCGCCCTCCTGCTCTCCGCCTTCGCCGCGGCACCGTTCGCGCATGCGGAGGAAGTCGGCAGCGTCAACACCCATTTCCGCGTCACGGGTTCCGACCGCGTGGTCGTCGAGGCCTATGACGATCCGGTCGTGACCGGCGTGACCTGCTACGTGTCGCGCGCCCGCACCGGCGGGATCAAGGGCACGCTCGGCGTGGCCGAGGACCCCAGCGAAGCGTCGATCGCGTGCCGGCAGGTCGGCCCGATCAGCTTCAAGGAACCGGTCAAGCAGCAGGCCGACGTATTCAGCGAACGCATGTCGTTCATCTTCAAGACGCTGCACGTCGTGCGCGTGGTCGACAAGAAACGCAACACGATCGTCTACCTGACCTACAGCGACCGCATCGTCAGCGGCAGCCCGAAGAACGCCGTCACCGCGGTGCCGATGCCGGCCGGCACGACCATTCCGGTCAAGTAAGGCCGCACCCGCCGGGCGCGCGAGCGATACACTGTCGCTTCGACCGCTCGCGCCCAATCATGTCCTCCACCCGCCTCCCCGATTCCGCACGCTACTGGCGTACGCCGCTCGTGCCGGACGCGGATCTGCTCACGGCCACCTATCGCGATCACGCGTTCGCGCCCCACTGGCACGACGCGTACACGATCCCCGTGATTCTCGAAGGCGCGGAACGCTTCACCTATCGCGGCACCGGCTACGTCGCCGAAACGGGCACCGTGCCCGTGATCAATCCCGGTGAAGTGCATACGGGCTCGCGTGCCGCCGACGAAGGCTGGTGCTATCGCGTCAGCTACATGCCGGTCGAATTCATCCACGAACTCGCGAGGTCGATCGCGGGCCGCCCGCAGGATGCGCCGTGGTTTGCCCCCGACGTGATCCGCGACGCCGATCTCGCGGCCCGGCTCACGCTCGCGCACCGGATGCTGGAAGCCGGCAGCGAGCGCGCGCTGTCGTCGCAGGCCGATGCGCCCGGACAGCCGGCCGGCGATCCGGCGGCCGGCGATTCGGCCACCGGCGCGCCGCGCATCTACGATCCGCTCGCCGCCGAAACCGCGATGCTCGACGCGCTGTCGACGCTGATCGTGCGTCACGCCGACGTGCGGCCGCAACCGGCGCCGCTCGCGGCCGACGAGCCTCGCGTCGACGCGATGCGCGAGCGGCTCGCCGCCGACCTGACGTGCACGGTGACGCTCGACGACGTCGCGCAGACGGTCGGCCTGTCGCCATTTCACGCGGCGCGCCTGTTCACACGCACGACCGGCATGCCGCCGCATGCGTGGCGCAACCAGCTGCGGCTGCAGCGTGCGCTGGCGCCGTTGCGCGCGGGCGTGCCCGTCGCCGATGTCGCCGCGGCCAGCGGCTTCGTCGACCAGAGCCACTTCACGCGGCATTTCAAACGGATGTTCGGCGTGCCGCCCGGGCGCTGGCAGGCAAGCTGACGCGCGGCTTCCCGCCATCGTCGGCCGCGCCGCGCCCCGTGCCGGCCGGCACGTGAGCACCGGCCCCGCTCCGGGCGCAAGAACATACAAGCCGGCTCGCCGCCGGCCCGTTATCCTCCCGCTCATGGAGGAGCGCTTCTTGAACAAGACACCCGCATCACCCCCGCGCCGCCCGCTCAACGAATGGCTCGATGGCGCGCGCGACACGATCCCGATGATGATCGGCGCCGCGCCGTTCGGCGTGATTTTCGGCACGCTCGTCGGCGGCGGCCCGCTCGCCGCGTGGCACGGCGCACTGATGTCGCTCGCCGTGTTCGCGGGCTCCGCGCAATTCATCGCGCTCGGCCTGATCGCCGGCAGCGCGAGTTTCGTCGTCGTGCTCGCCACGACGCTGATCGTGAACCTGCGCCACCTGCTGTACAGCGCGACGCTCGCGCCCTATGTCGCCCACCTGCCGCTGCGCTGGCGCGCGACGCTCGGCGCGTTGATGACCGACGAGGTGTTCGCGGTCGCCTACGGCCACTACCGGCACTACCCGCCCGGTACGATCGGCCCCCACTACTTTTTCGGCTCCGGGCTCGCGATGTACCTGAACTGGCAGGTCTGGACGCTCGCGGGCATCGGCTTCGGCGCGGCGTTCCCGGGCCTGCAGTCGCTCGGCCTCGATTTCGCGATGGCGGCGACCTTCATCGCGATCGTCGTCCCGCAGCTCGGCACGCTGCGCTATTTCGCGGCGGCCGCCACGGCCGGCACGCTCGCGTACTTCTGGCAGGGCTGGCCGTACAAGCTCGGGCTGCTCGGCGCGGTCGCCGCCGGCGTCGCGATCGGCGTCGTGCTCACGCTGCGGCACGATCGCACGCACGCCAACGCTCGTTCGGAGGCCGCATCGTGAGCTACGCGCTGTTGATCCTCGGGATGGCCGTCATCACGTATGCGATCCGCTCGACGCTGTTCCTGTTCGGCGAGCGGCTGACGTTCCCGCCGCTCGTGCGAACCGCGCTCGCCTTCGTGCCGGTCACCGTGCTGACCGCGATCATCGTGCCGATGACCGTCTCGCCGCACGGCGGCACGGCCGAGCTGACCTGGCGCAATCCGCAGCTCGTCGGCGCACTCGCGGCCGTGTTCGTGTCGGCCGCGACCCGCCGCCCGCTCGTGACGATCGCGGCCGGGCTCGTGGTGTTCTTCCTGTGGCAAGGGGTCGTCCTCCCGCACTGGCCGGCTACCTGAGCGCACGCTCCATCGCGCGCGCTCAAGTTTCCGCCCGGTGCGCCGATATAGGAGAGGAAGACCCGCCACCGGCCCCGGCGCGCACCGGTCAGTCGACGCTGCGCCCGCCCCGGTGCGCCGTGCCGACGCCGGCTTGCGCGGGCCCCCATCGAGACGATTCATGGGCCAGATCACCCTTTCCCTCAAGGACGACACGCTCGAGTCCCTGCGCAAGGACTACGACGCGTTCGTCCGCGTGTCGCTGAAACTCGACCCGCAATTCGCGACGCCGTCGTTCGAGGATTTCCTGCGCGCCAAGCTGCTCGACAACATGGTGCCGCTCACCGAGCACGCCGTGCAGCGGATGCTGCAGGGCGGCCAGTACGCGTGGGCCAAGCGCACGCTCGACAAGGAATTTCCGGACGTCGTCGCGATCCTGATGCGGCAGGCCGGCGAATTCGGCTTCGGCTTCGCGTCGCGCTCCGAATGGACGCCCGACGAACTCGCGAAGGCATGCCGCGACTGGGCGAAGGCGATCGTCGCCGAAGCGCAGGGCGATGCGTCGCTGATCGACCCGCTCGCGTCGCAGATCAAGGGCGCCGCGCAGGACATCCAGACGCTCGAGGAACTGATGCAGACGCCTGCGTGGCGGCTCGCGGAATCGCTGCGACAGCGGATCTACGAGGCCAAGCTCGCGTGCGAGATGAGCGTCGGCAGCATTGCCCGCGACAAGCTCGGCGAACTGCGCGGACTGCTGCGGCTCGGGCTCGCGCACGGCTCGTTCCAGAAGCAGGAAGCGCAGCAGATCATGGAATACCTGCGACTGCTGAAGCCGGAGATCTTCGTCGAGGAACCGTACGACGTCTTCGCGCGGCTCGCCGCATGGCTGCGCAGCGTGTTCACCCCTGCTGCCGTGCGGCCGCCGCAGGGGCAGGGACAAGGGCAAGGACAGCGTCGGCCGTAAGCACGCGTCCCGCTACCCCATCACCTGATGAAAATGGCCCGGTTCGCGCGAAGCGAACCGGGCCGGCGGACGATCGCCCGTCGCGACGCGCCGTCCGAAGACGAGCGTCGCGACAAGCGCCGGGCACCGCTTACTGCGTGGCGCCCTGGGCCGATGCACCGCCCTGCGCGCCGACCGATGCGCCGCCTTCGGTGGCCTCGTCGGCCTTCGCCTTGGCCGAACCCGCATGGCTCTTGGCCGACTTCGCCGCATGCTTCGTATGCTTCTTGGTCGAATGGACGGCCGACGACGTCGTATCCTTCGCGCCATCGGCTGCCACGCCGACCGCATCGGTCGCACCGCCCGCCGCATTGCCCGACGCGTTCGCGCCGGCACCACCCTGCACGCCGGCACCAGCACCAGCGGCCGGCGTCTGCGCCTGCACGCCGGCACCAGCCGCGCCTTGCGCCGTCGTGCCCGTCTGGGCGAATGCGGCCGAAGTAGCGAACGCCGTCAGCGCGGCACCGATCAGCATCGTACGAATCTTGGACATGGCAATTCTCCTCAAGAAGTTGTGCGTCCGGTCCGCAGCGATGCGGTCCGTCGCGTTCCCCGCCGCAACACGCAGCAGGTACGACAGAAGACCCGCGGCCCGCGCGGCCGGTTCGCGAATCTCTCAGACTGTTACCCACCGTTTCATTTGCTGACGAATCGCTCACAGTCCTTTACAACGTGCGCCGGCCGCCCGCGCTCGCGTGCCGGCGCCTGGTGCCGTATGATGCGGAGCGTTTCCTCCCGCGCATCGCGCACCTTCCTCGTCATGCCCAATCTGGATTTCACGCTGACCGGCGAATACGTCGAGCTGCACAACCTTCTCAAGATCACCGGCCTCGCGGACAGCGGCGGCACCGCGAAGCTGATCGTCGCGTCCGGCGCCGTGAAAGTGGACGGCGCGGTCGAGCTGCGCAAGACCTGCAAGATCCGCGCGGGCCAGGTCGTGCTGCTCGGCGACACGCGCATCGCGGTACGCGAGGCGTAGCGCCCGCCGGGGTTCCCCCTGCCCGCGACATGGCCATCGGCGCACGCGTTCGACACGGTACGAATAAAGCCGTAAGCTAGCCGTCTCTCAAAATAAATACATATAGCGCGGGCCCGCACCCGCGCGAGCGCCCATTCCATGTCGCATTCCGGTCTTACTCGGACGGCCGCCGCGCCGCCGTCCCTGTCCAGTCATGCCGCCGATACCGCGCGCCTCGCCGCACCGCTCGCGATCGCGCAACTCTCCCAGATGGCGATGAGCGTCACCGACACGGTGCTGCTCGGTTCGCTCGGCCCCGATTCGCTCGCGGCAGGCGGGCTCGGCGCGAACTTCTTCTTCGTGATCGTGACGATCCTGCAAGGCGTGCTGTCGTCGGTCAGCGTGAGCGTCGCGCACGCGCGCGGCGCGCAGGCCGAGGATCGCGTGCCGCACATCTACTGGACGGGCTTCGCGCTGTCCGTGCTGCTCGCGATTCCGGCGATCGTCGCGCTGTCGCTGGCCGAACCGATCCTGCTGATGTTCCACGAGCCGCCGCTGCTCGCGCATCACGTCGGCGAATACACGGGCATCCTGCGCTACGCGGCGCTCGGCAGCCTGATCGGCGTCGGGCTGATGCGCGCGTTCCTGCCCGCGATCGGCGCCGCGCGTCGGCTCCTGTGGGTGTCGATCGGCGGCGTCGGCGTGAACGGCGTGCTGAACTACGGGCTGATCCACGGCGCATTCGGGCTGCCGCGCCTGGGCTTTCTCGGCTCAGCCGTCGCGACGACGATCACGATCTGGCTCACCGCGCTCGCCCTCATCTGGCTGCTGCACGGCCGGCAGCGCTTCCGCCATTTCGTGACCGCCGCGCGCCCGAAGCTGCCCGTGATGGGCGAGCTGATCGGCATCGGCTGGCCGGTGGCGATCACGTACGGGGTCGAATCGACGCTGTTCCTCGCCACCGGCCTCACGGTCGGCGTGCTGGGCGCGACGTCGCTCGCCGCGCACCAGATCGCGCTGAACGTCGCGTCGGTATCGTTCATGGTGCCGCTTGCGATCGGCCAGGCGGCCAACGTGCGCGTCGGCTACTGGATCGGTGCGGGCTCGCCCGTCGCCGCTCGGCACGCGGGCTTCGTCGCGCTGGCGCTCGGCGTCGGCTTCATGTCGCTGTCGGGCCTCGTGATGATCGTCGCGCCGCACACGATCGTCGGCCTGTACCTGCATCTCGACGATCCGGCCAACGCGGCCACGGTGTCGCTCGCCGCGTCGCTGCTCGGCATCGCCGCGGTGTTCCAGATCGTCGACGGCATGCAGACCGTCGCGTCGGGTGCGCTGCGCGGCCTGAAGGACACGCGCATCCCGATGCTCGCCGCGACCTTTGGCTACTGGGGCATCGGCTTCCCGACCGGCTACTGGTTCGCGTTCCACGCGGGCCTGGGCGCGCGCGGCCTGTGGTGGGGACTCGCGGCCGGGCTCGCGAGCGTCGCCGCGCTGATGGCCTGGCGCTTTCACCGCAAGACCACTTCGCTGATCGCGACGGCCCGCTAGGGGCTGGTCGCGCTCGTCACGAGCTTGCGCCGCCCCCAGGCGCGACACGACGCAAAATCGCGACCGGCGCTATGCTTGTCGGTTGAACCCCTCGAGACGCCGCGCAAGCGGCGCGACTGCCTCACGATACGTCTGATTACGCCTGACGCCGCGCGACGACGCGCGGCCTTTCCCCTTTCCCGAGGAGTGCATCATGAATGAAGCAGTTCGGATGGAACGCGACACGTTCGGCGAGATCGCCGTGCCGGCCGACCGGCTCTGGGGCGCGCAGACCGAGCGCTCGCTGCAGAATTTCCGGATCTCGACGGAGAAGCAGTCGCCCGAGCTGATCCACGCGCTCGCGATCGTCAAGCGCGCCGCGGCGGCCGTCAACCAGTCGCTCGGCGTGCTCGCCGACGACAAGGCACACGCGATCATCGAAGCCGCCGACGAGATCATCGCCGGCAAGCATCCGCGCGAATTCCCGCTGGCGGTGTGGCAGACGGGCTCCGGCACGCAGACCAACATGAACCTCAACGAGGTGATCGCGAATCGCGCGAGCGAGCTACTGGGCGGCGAGCGCGGCGAAGCGCGCAAGGTTCATCCGAACGACGACGTGAACCGCGGCCAGTCGTCGAACGACGTGTTCCCGACCGCGATGCACATCGCGGCCGCGTATGCGATCGTCAACCACCTGCTGCCGGCGCTGCGCACGCTGCGCGCGACGCTCGACACGAAGTCGAAGGCGTTCGCCGACATCGTCAAGATCGGCCGCACCCACCTGCAGGACGCCACGCCGCTCACGCTCGGCCAGGAATTCTCCGGCTATGTCGCCCAGCTCGACCAGGGCATCCGTCACGTCGAATCGGCGCTGCCGCACCTGTACGAGCTCGCGCTCGGCGGCACCGCGGTCGGCACGGGGCTGAACGCGCATCCGGAGTTCGCGGTGCGCGTGGCCGACGAGATCGGCCGGCTCGCGAAGCTGCCGTTCGTGACGGCGCCGAGCAAGTTCGAGGTGATGGCGGCCGCCGACGCGCTGGTGTTCGCGCACGGCGCGCTGAAAACGGTCGCGGCCAGCCTGATGAAGATCGCGAACGACGTGCGCTGGCTCGCGAGCGGGCCGCGCTGCGGGCTCGGCGAGCTGTCGATTCCGGAAAACGAGCCGGGCAGCTCGATCATGCCGGGCAAGGTGAATCCGACGCAGTCGGAAGCCGTGACGATGCTGTGCTGCCAGGTGTTCGGCAACGACGTCGCGGTCAACGTCGGCGGCGCGAGCGGCAACTTCGAGCTGAACGTGTTCCGGCCGATGATCGCGCACAACGTGCTGCAGTCGGTGCGGCTGCTCGCCGACGGCGCGCAGAGCTTCAACGATCACTGCGCGGTGGGCATCGAGCCGAACCGCTCGCGCATCGACCTGTTGCTGAACGAATCGCTGATGCTCGTGACGGCGCTCAATCCGCACATCGGCTACGACAAGTCCGCGCAGATCGCGAAGAAGGCGCACAAGGAAGGCACGACGCTGAAGGCGGCCGCGCTCGCGCTCGGCTACCTGACCGAGGCGGAATTCGATGCATGGGTGCGCCCCGAGCAGATGATCGGGACGCGATAAAGGCAGGACGGCGGGCGCGGCGCGTCGAGCGCGGCGCCCGTCGCGCTCAGACCGCGCCCTTCGCGACCTCTTCCGGCTTCATCTCGACGATCTTGTCGAGCGCGGCCCGCACGTCGGCCGCATATTTCGCGAGCACCTTCTGCTCGTCGGTTTCGGGCACGAACGGCGGCACCGGCACCGGGTTGCCGTTCTCGTCGACCGCGACGAACACGACGAGGCAGTCGGTCGTCTGGCGCAGCACGCCGCCCTTCGGATCGCCGGCGTGCACCGACACATGGATGTGCATGCTGGTCCGGCCCGTCGCGACGACGCGCGCCTTCAGCTCGACCAGATTGCCGACCAGGATCGGGCGCTGGAACCGGATGTTGCCGACGCTGACCGTCACGCAATAGCGGCTCGACCAGACGGCCGCGCACGCATACGCGACCTCGTCGATCCACTTCATCAGCGCGCCGCCATGCACCTTGCCGCCGAAGTTCACGGACGAAGGCTCGGCAAGGAAGCGGAATACGGTTTCGGTGCGGTCGAGGGCGGCCGGCACGGGGGACGGTTGGGGCATTGTTGTGGCTCCAGGCGGCAGGGGCGCTGTGATCGGACCATTATACGTTGCACTGCGGCAACGCGGCGCGGCAAGCCCCGCGTGGCGGGGCTGCGGCGGCCATGCCGGCTCGCGCGGGGCTCGGTGCCGGTCAGTGGCGCACCGTGATGCCCTGGTCGATCGTCCCGTACATCTCGATACTGCCGCCGCGCTCGCCGGTCGTGCCCGGGCCGCCCTGCGCACAGGCCGCGCAGACGAGCGCGGCCGCCAACATGCAGAAAATCGTCTTCATCGTTGCATCGCGTCACATGCGGCGGCCCGTTGCCGCCGCGTCCGGCCATTCTACGCGTGGCCCGCGACGGGCCGCGGTCCGGCCGGCCACGGCGTCAAAACCGCTGCATCCGACATTTCATCCGGAAGCGAAACATCGAATGCGCGCACGAACTACACTGCCCGTCATCCCGCTCGACGAGACACGACGATGACTGACCAAGACGACCACCATTTTCCGGGCCTGAGCCGCATCGGCGCACTGATCGCCGATCCGGGCCGCGCCGCGATGCTGTGGGTGCTGATGGACGGCAGCGCACGGCCGGCCGGCGAGCTGACGATGATCGCGGGGCTGTCGCCGTCCGCGGCCAGCGCGCACCTCGCGCGCCTGACCGAGGGCGGCCTGCTGGCCCTCGACGTGCGCGGCCGGCATCGCTACTACCGCATTGCGTCGGCCGACATCGCGGCCTCGCTCGAAGCGCTGGCGAACGTCGCCCGCGCGGCCGCGCCGCATCGCCCGGTTCCGCCGCCGTCGCGCGCGGTCCCGGCCGAACTGCGCTACGCACGTACGTGCTACGACCACATGGCCGGCGAACTCGCGGTACGCATCTTCGACGGTCTCACCGCGCGTGGCTGGCTGCTCGCCGATGGCGACGCGATCGAAACCACCGAGCTCGGCACGCAGGCGCTCGCGCAATGGGGCATCGACGTCGCGCAGCAACGCGCGCGTCGACGCCGCTTCGCGTGCGGCTGTCTCGACTGGAGCGAACGGCGCTCGCATCTCGGCGGCGCCCTCGGCGCGGCGCTGCTCGACAGCTTCTGCGCCCACGGCTGGATCGAACGCGCTGCCCGCCCGCGCGTGCTGCGCGTCACGGTGCCCGGGCAGCAGGTTTTCGACGCCTGGCTTACGTCCGCTTGACGCCGGCATTGCAGCTGCACGACAACGGCGCGCGATGGACAGGTTTTGTTACATCGCGTGCCATTCGATTTACAAAACACCGTGCCTTGAAACAGGCCAAGCGGATATCGTGAACTGGACGGCACGAATCGACGCGCCGCGATCACAACGATGACGCTCACCATGGCCCCCCTGTTCACGCTCAAGCGCACCGCCCGCTGCACGCTGCTCGCGTTCGTCGCGCTGGCGGCGCTGCCGCCCGCCTTCGCGCAGTCCGCCGATGCGCCGCCGAATATGGCCGCGGCACGGCAACCGGGCGGCGATCCGCCCGGGCGCGTCGCCCGGCTCAATTATCTGTCGGGCGCCGTGACGACCGAACCGGCCGGCACCGATGGGTGGTCGTATGCGGCGGTGAACCGGCCGCTAACGACCGGCGACCAGCTGTGGAACGATGCCGGCGCGCGCTCCGAACTGCACATCGGCTCGACGGCGGTGCGGCTCGGCGAATCGACGAGCCTGTCGGTGCTGAACCTCGACGACACGACGACGCAGTTGAAGGTGGGACTCGGCACCGTGTCGACGCACGTGCGCGATCTGCCGGCCGGCGGATCGTACGAAATCGACACGCCGAACCTCGCGCTCGGCATCACCGGCCCCGGCGACTATCGCGTCGATGTCGCGCCGAACGGCGCAAGCACGACGGTAACGGTGCGCAGCGGCAGCGCGACCGTCTACGGCAGCAACGGCCAGTATCCGCTGTCGCCCGGCCAGCAGGTCGTGTTCACCGGCACCGACCTGCAGGTCGCGCAGCAATCGGCCGCACCGGGCCCCGACGCGCTCGACCAGTGGGCCGCCAGCCGCGACGCGGCCGAAGCGCGCTCGGTGTCGGCCCGCTACGTGTCCCGCGACGTTCCCGGCTACCAGGATCTCGACGCGAACGGCACGTGGCGCGAAACCCCGAATTACGGCGCGGTATGGGTGCCGAACGACACGCCGGCCGACTGGGCGCCGTACCACGACGGCCACTGGATCTGGCAGGCGCCGTGGGGCTGGACCTGGGTCGACGACGCGCCGTGGGGCTTCGCGCCGTATCACTACGGCCGCTGGGCGTACGTGGACGACAGCTGGGCATGGGTGCCGGGCCCGATGGCAGTGAGCCAGCCGCCCGTCTATGCGCCGGCGCTCGTCGCGTTCGTGGGCGGCGGGGGCGGCGGCGGTTCCGACTGGAGCGTCGCGCTCACGGTCGGCGGCGTCGCGGCGGCCGGCTGCGCATGGTTCGCCCTCGGGCCGGGCGAGCCGTGGCATCCGGGCTGGGGCGGCTGGAGCCCGCACTACTACGACCGCGTCAACCGCAACATCGTGGTGAACAACGTCAACGTGAACAAGACCGTGAACGTGACGAACATCACCAATATCACCAACATCAACAAGACGTATGTGAACTTCCGCGCGCCGCACGCGATCACGGCCGTGCCGGCCGCCGCGTTCGTGCACGGCCAGCCGGTCGCGCACTTCTCGCAGCACGTCGATCCGCAGCAATGGCGCAACGCGCACGTCACCCCGGGCACACCCGGCATCGCGCCGGTGCGCCAGAGCTTCACCGGCGGGCTGCGCAATGCCAGCTACCGTCCGCCGGCGGCGCTCGCGCAACACTCGTACGTCGCGACGCGTAATCCGGCCGTGCCGCCTGCGTATCGCGATCAGGCCGCCGCCCACCTCGCGCAGCAAGGCGGGCGCGTGCCGGGTGCCGGCGCGCCCGTCGTGAAGACGAACGTGCCGGCCGACTATACGGCTCGCCCGGTCCGCGTGCCGGGCAAGCCGGGCGGCGGCGCCTGGGCGATGCACAACGTGCAGCTCGTGAATCCGCACGGCCCCGTCGTCCAGCCGGCCCGCGCGCCGCGCGAGGGCCAGCCGGCCGGCGTGCAGGCCGGACGGACGGGCGCACCGATGCCCGGCATGCCGAATGTCGCGCGGCCGGCGAACGGCGAAACGCCCAACGCACCGCGTTTCGACAACGGCGGCCCGCCGCGGGCGCCCGGCAACCCGATGCCGCATCAGGCGTTCGCGCCCGGCAACGGCGTTCCGCATCCGCCCGAAGCGACCAACGCCCCGCCGGGGACCGGTAACGCGCACGCAGCCAACACGCCGTCGCCCGCGTGGATGCAGCCTCACACGCCGATGGAGCGTCAGCGCGCGGCTCCCCCCACCGCGCTGCACGCGGCCGGACAGAATGCGCTGCCGCCCGTGCGCAGCGCCGCGGTGCCGCATCCGGACGGCGTGCCGGCACCGCAGGGCGTACCGCCCGGCGGCCGCAACGAAGCGCCGCGCACGCTGCCGCAACCGCAGTCCGACCATACCGCGCAGATTCCGCAACCGCGTCCGCGCCCCGATTTCCCGACGCCGGCCCGCCATGCGCAGCCGCAACCGGAACGGGCCGCCCCCGCGCCGCAACCGCGTCCGGACTTCGCTCAACCCGCGCCGCATCGCGAAGTCGCGCCGCCGCGCGTGAACGAGTACCGTCCGCCGGCACCTGTCGTCCACGACGTGCCGCGGCCGCAGCCGCAGGCGCCGCGTATGGAGCCGCGACCGCAGCCGCAGCCCGCGCCCCGCATGGAGCCGCGCCCGTCGATGCCGGCCCCCCGGATGGAACCACGGCCGCAGCCGGCGCCGCACGTCGAAGCGCCGCATCCGGGCAATCCGCCGCCGCAGGGCGGCCACGAGGAACGGCATCGCCAGTAAGTGCAGCAAACCTGAAACAAAAAGGCTCGACCGGCGGATACCGGTCGAGCCTTTTTGCAGGATGCGGCTCAATGCAGCCGCGCGGCCCCGGCCGCGCGATCAGACCGCCATCGGCGCGGTCAACGGCTCATGGTGCCGATAGCCGACGAGCGAGAAATCGGACGGCTCGACCTGCTCCAGCCATTCGGGCGCATAGACGCCCGTCTTCGCGTACTCGGGCACGCGCTCGGCAATCTCGAGCCGCGGGCTTTCGTACGGCTCGCGCGTGAGCTGCTGCTGCAGCATGTCGAGCTGGTTCTCGTAGATGTGCGCGTCGCCGATGAAATACGTGAACCAGCGCGGCGTATAGCCCGTCAGCCGGCCGACGAGCGACAGCAGCGCGGCCCCTTCCGTCAGGTTGAACGGCGTGCCGAGGCCCACGTCGTTGCTGCGGATGTACAGGCACAGCGAGATCTCGCGCTTCGTCGCGTTCGGCAGGAACTGGTACAGCAGATGGCACGCGGGCAGCGCGATCTGGTCGAGCACGGCCGGATTCCACGCGTGAAACAGGATGCGGCGATCGGACGGATTCTCCATGATCGTGTCCAGGCACTGGCGCAGCTGGTCGATCGCCTTGTACAGCAGCACCTTCGGCGCGCCGTCTTCGTCGAAACGCGTGACGATCCGGAAGCCGCGGCGTGTCGCATCGGCGATCTGCGCGTCGGCGTTCGCATCGAGCACCTTGTAGCCCGGCCACTGGCGCCATTGCACGCCGTAGACGTCGCCCAGATCGTCGACGCCCTGGCGATACGGGTTCGCGAGCCACTGCGCGTTCTCGTTCGCGTTCGCATCCCATACCTTGCAGCCGAGCGCGCGGAAATCGGCCGCGCTGCGCGACGCGCGCAGGAAACCGACCAGCTCGCCGATCGCGGACTTGAACGCGAGCTTCTTGGTCGTCACGGCCGGGAAGCCTTGCTGCAGGTCGAAGCGCAGCATCGCGCCCGGCATGCTGATGGTGCGGATTCCCGTGCGGTTCTCCTGCCAGGTGCCGGTATCGAGAATGGTACGAACGAGATCGAGATACTGTTTCATGCGGGTTCCTTCGGCCGCGAGGGGCGGCCGTACCCGCCAATTTTAGCAAGCGTGACGCGGAAGCTCCGGCAACGGTGCCGAAAACCCTCCCAGCGTGTCGCCGCGGTCGCGCATGCCGTGCGCGCACATCAGGCGGTAGAGCGTGACGCGCGACACGCCGAGCTCACGCGCGGCATCGGCAAAACGGCCGCGATGGCGCAGCAGCGCCTGCTCGATCGCCTGCCGCTCGGCCGCCTCGCGCGCCTCCAGCAGCGACACCGGCGCAAGCATCGCATAGTCGTTCAGTTCGAGATCGGCCGCGGTGATCATCCGGCCTTCCGACATCACGATCGCGCGGCGCACGCGATTGATCAGCTCGCGCACGTTGCCCGGCCACGAATAGCCGTACAGCGATGCGACCGCGTCAGGCGAAAAACCGCGCAGGCGGCGATGCGCATCGCCCTTGAAGCGCTCGAGCATGTGACGCGCGAGCACCTCGATGTCCTTGCCGCGCGCGCGCAGCGGCGGCTCCTCGATCTTCAGCACGCACAACCGATGAAACAGATCCTCGCGGAAGCGCCCTTCGCGCAGCGCCGCTTCCATGTCCACGTGCGTCGCGCAAATCACGCGTACGTCGACCGGCACCGACACGTGCGCGCCGAGCCGCTCGATCTTGCCTTCCTGCAGGAAGCGCAACAGGCTCGCCTGACTTTCGAGCGGCAAATCGCCGATCTCGTCGAGAAACAGCGTGCCGCCGTTGGCGGCCTCGACGCGACCGATCTTGCGCTGGTTCGCGCCGGTGAACGCGCCGCGTTCATAGCCGAACAGTTCGGCCTGCAGCAGCGTCGACGGTATCGCCCCGCAATTGATCGCGATGAACGGCGCCTGCGCGCGCGACGAACGCTCGTGAATCGCGACCGCCGTCAACTCCTTGCCCGTGCCCGACTCGCCGGAGATGAACACCGGCGCATCGGTCGCCGCGACACGACGGATCGTCCGGAACAGCCCGAGCATCGCATCGCAGGTGCCGACCATCTCGCCTTCGCTGCGCCCGGCGCCGACGGGCGGCGCAACGGGATCGGTCAGGGCGACCATGCCGTGCGCATGACCGACGGTCTCGACGATCCGCGCCGTTTCGTACGGCATCGTCACGTAGTCGAAGCAATAGTCGCGAATGAGATGGCGCAGCGTCGCGTCCTGCAACTGGCCGCGCCGCGTCGCCGCGATCCAGCCGATGTGCTGGATGCTCAGGCAGGATTCGAGTTCGCGCAGGTCCGACGGCTTGAAGCCCGGCGAGAAATCGAGCAGGCCGGCGGTTGCCACGCCGTGCTGCACGACGCGCCGCACATCGCGCACGGTCTCGGCGAGATCGACGCGCCAGCCGCATTCGTCGAAATGGCCGCGCAACGCGTCGTTCGGTTCGCGCGAATAGTAGATCACGTGCCGCTGATCGGCTCCCATATCCTCACCCCGTTCATCAACCGTCTAACGATTGCCGCACACGTAGGTCACGTGCAAAAGGATCGAATCGGGTCAGCCAGAGGTGGCTCGATTCGCCATGCCGATGCGCGGCAACGACAAGGCCTCGCATGATGGCGCTTATCTCGCGTCCAATAATTTTGATCAAGACAGCCAGGTTATAGGCACCGAATACGACAAACCCGTTTCAGTACCGACGGCGATGCGGCCCAATCGCTCGAGAGGTCGACGCAGGTCAATAATCTGCACATAGCGCATGCGCAGAAGGACTCCGTCATCAACACACGCGCCGATTTTCATCCTTGAAGCGTGTCGATTGAATCAGCAGTATTCCCGACCCCCATCGTTTCAGGCCTGAAACATTTTCAGGCGTTTTCGGCCACCATTCGCAACACTCGAGCGCGAATCGCAATGACGGCAATGGTCCCGGTACGGTGGCATGTATTTCGCTGAATACGGAAACGACCGGAGACAGTCGCCATGCGAAAACATCTTTTACTTTCTTTCGTGCCGATGACGCTCGCGCTCTCGGCCGCGGGCCCGCCCGCACCGGCATGCGCGGATGAAGGCATGCAGCCGGATCGCACCGTGCTGCTCGCCGGAAGCACGCCGCGCGTCGCGCAAGCCAACGGGTTCGGTATCGTGGCCGTGTCGTCGCCGCAACCGTTGCCGGCCGCCCAGGCCTCCGTGACGCTGTGGGACGAGCTCCCGCCGCCGCCCCTGTTGCCGATGCCGCTACCGGCGCCGCAATCGGGCGACATCCGGCATGCCCTGGAAGGCAACGCGCGAGGCAATACGCATCCCTGAATATTCGCCACCTCAATTCAATCAGGGTGACATATTGAACTGACGATCCGGTCGAACGGGATGCCATCGAGCGGAACCGGTATCGCCGATCTCGCGACATAAAACGTTTTTGTGCTCCGTCCCCCGGCGGGCACTCTTTTTATTCGGACGGTCGTCGCGACGCGAGACATCACGCGTCGCGGCGCACGATGCAGGAAACGCCAATGCGCGCGCGGGCGTGCGGAATCCGGCGCGCGCCGCGGTTCCGGTAAAATCGGCCCATTCCGTCTTTCCTCTTTCCCGACCTTCATGACGACGTTGACCCTGATCGTCGCGCGTGCCCGCAACGGCATCATCGGCCGCGACAACCAGTTGCCCTGGAAACTTCCGGAGGATCTCGCGTTCTTCAAGCGCACGACGATGGGCGCACCGATCGTGATGGGCCGCAAGACCCACGAGTCGATCGGCCGTCCGCTGCCGGGCCGCCGCAACATCGTCGTCACGCGCGACGCCACGCGCCGTTTCGAAGGCTGCGACACGGTCACGTCGCTCGCCGATGCGCTGGCGCTCGCCGCGCGCGACGGGGTGCCCGAGGCATTCCTGATCGGCGGTGCGCAACTCTATGCGGAAGGTCTCATGCTCGCCGACAAGCTGATCGTCACCGAGATCGACGCCGACTTCGACGGCGACGCATCGTTCCCGGCGCCCGATGCCGCGCACTGGCAGGAAGTCTCACGCGACGCGCATCAGGCTGCCGCGCCCAACACGTTCGGCTATGCGTTCGTCGTCTACACGCGCAAGCGCGACTGACGACTTCTTCGCACGATGAAAAAAGCCCGACCGGCTCGCGCCGGTCGGGCTTTGTCGTTTCCTGGCGGCCTGCGCCGCGTGCGGCTTACTGCCCTGCGATCGTCATCTGCTCGATCAGCACCGAGCCGGTTTCCTTCGTGCCGCGCACGAGCGAATCCGCACCGATCGCGACGATATGGCGGAACATCTCCTGCAGCGTGCTGGCAACGGTGATTTCCTCGACCGGATACTGGATCACGCCGTTCTCCACCCAGAAGCCCGCCGCGCCGCGCGAATAGTCGCCCGTCACGTAGTTCACGCCCTGCCCCATCAGCTCGGTCAGCAGCAGGCCCGTGCCGAGCTTCTTCAGCATCGCGTCGAAATCGTCGCCCGCCTGCGTGTTCGAGCTGCGCAGCGCGAGGTTGTGCGAGCCGCCCGCGTTGCCGGTGGTTTGCGTGCCGAGCTTGCGTGCCGAATAGGTCGACAGGAAATAGCCTTCGACGACGCCGTCCTTCACGACGCTGCGCGCCCGCGTGCGCACGCCTTCCTCGTCGAACGGCGCGCTGCCCATCGCGCGCGGCACGTGCGGATCCTCGACGACCTGGATGTGCGGCGCGAACACCGGCTTGCCGAGGCTGTCGACGAGGAACGACGTCTTGCGATACAGCGCGCCGCCGCTCACCGCCTGCACGAATGCGCCGAGCAGGCCGGCCGCGAGCGGCGCCTCGAACAGCACGGGCACCTTGCGCGTGTCGAGACGGCGCGCGCCCATCCGCGCAAGCGCGCGTTCGGCCGCGTAACGGCCCACCGCTTCGGGCGCGGCGAGATCGATCGCGCTGCGCTTCGACGAATACCAGTCGTCGCGCTGCATGTGACGGCCGCTACCCGCGATCGGCGCGCATGCGATGTAGTGGCGCGAGTACGGATAGCCGGCGAGGAAGCCGCGCGACGTCGCGAGCACGAACTGCGAGTGCTGCGCCGACACGCTCGCCCCTTCCGAATTGCGGATCTGCGGGCTGACCGCGAACGCGGCGTCTTCCGCGCGGCGGGCGAGCTCGACGGCCTCGTCGGCGCTCAGCGCCCACGGGTGATACAGATCGAGGTCGCGCGGGTCGGTTTCGAGCAGCTCTGCCTCGGCGAGGCCGGCCGCTTCGTCCTCGGCCGTGAAGCGCGCGATGTTGTACGCGGCCGCGACGGTATCCTTGATCGCGGCCGGCGAGAAGTCCGACGTGCTCGCGTTGCCGCGCTTCTTGCCGATGAACACGGTGACGCCGACCATCTTGTCGCGGTTGTGCTCGATCGTTTCGACTTCGCCGCGGCGCACCGACACCGACAGGCCGTCGCCCTCGGAGATTTCGGTCGCGGCGTCGGTCGCGCCGAGCGCCTTCGCATGGCGAAGGATGTCCGACGCGATTTCCTTGAGCTGGTCCTGCGTGTGCGGGAAATAGCGCGCTTGTACGTCGAGATTGGCTGCCATCGTCTTGGTATCCGGTGGCGGGCGGGCGCCCGCATGGTCAAAATGTTGCGTATCCCGCGATCATAGCAAGGTCCGGGGCCGGACACAGACAAGCTTGGGGTGTCCGCGCCGCGATACAATGCCGCCCATGACACGCAAAACCCGAATCCAGCCGATCGAGCCTGTCGCCGAAGAGGACGACAACGGCTACGATCGCCCCAGCAAATCCCAGTTGAAGCGCGAAATGCACGAGCTGCAGGTGCTCGGTCAAGCGCTCGTCGACCTGCCGAAAGACGCACTGAAGCGCATGCCGATGCCCGAAAGTCTCGGGGACGCCGTGCGCGAGGCCCGCCGGATCACCGATCACGAAGGCAAGCGCCGCCAGCTTCAGTACGTCGGCCGCGTGATGCGCTCGCTGACCGACGACGAAACGGCCGCGCTGCGCACCGCGCTCGACGCGCAACGCGGCGTGAACAAGGCCGCCACCGCCCGCCTGCACTGGATCGAGCGCACGCGCGAGCAACTGCTCGCGAGCGACGACGCGCTGACCGAATTCCTGCGCCAGCACCCCGACGCCGACATCCAGGAAGGCCGCACGCTGATCCGCAACGCGCGCAAGGAAGCGCAGCAAGGCAAGCCGCCGCGCTATTTCCGCGAGCTGTTCCAGTGGATCAAGGCCGCAGGCAGCGCGTCCGACGGCGACGACGAAGCGGCCGACGACGCCGGAGACGACCATGACGACGAAGCGTAACCATCCGGACGAGCTCGTGGTCGGCCTCGTGTCGATCAGCGACCGCGCGAGTACGGGGGTCTACGAAGACAAGGGCATTCCGGCGCTGCAGGAATGGCTCGCCGGCACGCTGGTTTCGCCGTGGCGCGCCGAAACGCGCCTGATCCAGGACGACGCGCCGACGATCTCGGCCACGCTGACCGAACTCGTCGACGTCGCCGGCTGCGACCTCGTGCTGACGACGGGCGGCACCGGCCCCGCGCGCCGCGACGTGACGCCCGAGGCCACGTTGGCCGTGGCGACGAAGGAAATGCCGGGATTCGGCGAACAGATGCGGCAGATCAGCCTGAATTTCGTGCCGACCGCGATCCTGTCGCGGCAGGTCGCGGTGATCCGCGAAACGGCCGACCATGCGGCGCTGATCATCAACCTGCCCGGTCAGCCGAAGTCGATCCGGGAAACGCTCGAAGGGCTGCGCGATGCCGATGGCAAGTCGACCGTGCCCGGCATCTTCGCCGCGGTGCCGTACTGCATCGACCTGATCGGCGGCCCGTATATCGAGACCGACGCCGCGGTGGTCGCGGCGTTCCGGCCGAAAAGCGCGCGGCGCTGAGCGTTGGCCGAGCGCGGCGCGCGTGCCGGCCCGCTCAGGCGGCCGGCGCGGACTCGCCTGCCGACACCGACGCGGCCGGAATCAGGAAATGCTCGCGGTAGTACTTCAGCTCGTCGATCGACTCGTGGATGTCCGCGAGCGCCGTGTGCATCGCCCGCTTCTGGAAACCCTTGTAGATGGCCGGCTGCCAGCGGCGGCACAGCTCCTTGAGCGTGCTGACGTCGAGGTTGCGGTAGTGGAAGAATCGCTCGAATTCCGGCATCCAGCGCGCCATGAAGCGGCGGTCCTGGCAAATCGAGTTGCCGCACATCGGCGACTTGCCGGGCGACACGTACTGCGCGAGGAACGCCTGCAACTGCGCGGCGGCTTCCGCCTCGGTCACGGTCGAGGCGCGCACGCGGTCGATCAGGCCCGAGCGGCCGTGCGTCGACTTGTTCCAGTCGTCCATCTTCGCGAGCGTCTCGTCGCTCTGGTGGATCGCGAACACCGGGCCCTCGACAGCGATGTCGAGCGTGGAATTGGTCACGACGACCGCGATCTCGATGATGCGGTCGTTATCCGGGTCGAGGCCCGTCATCTCCATGTCGAGCCAGACGAGGTTCAACTCGTTGCGCACGAGCGCGGGCTGGCTGGCGGAAGCGGCGGTATCGGTCATGATTCATCCTGGCAAATGGCGGACCGGGCCTCGCCGATGCAGCGCCGCCCGGGCGGCCGGCATCGCATCAGCGGGGCCGGTCCGCAAGAACATATAATTCTCGCATAGAACCCTTTGGCGCCTTCGATGTCACCCTTTTCGTTCACCCTGCTGTTCGCGATCGCCGTACTCGCGATGGTCGTCACCAAGCTGTGGCTCGCGTCGCGGCAGATCCGCTTCGTCGCCGCGCACCGCAACGGCGTGCCCGCGCAGTTCAGCGCCACCATCCCGCTGACCGCCCACCAGCGCGCGGCCGACTACACGGTCGAGCGCACCCGGCTGACGATGCTCGAGATCGTCGTCAGCGCGGCCGTGCTGGTCGGCCTCACGCTGCTCGGCGGCGTCGGCGCGCTCGACACGCTGCTGACCGGCTGGCTTGGCCGCGGCTACGGGCAGCAGGTCGCGCTGGTCGCCGCGGTGCTCGTGATCACGGGCGTGATCGACGTCCCGTTCGAGTATTACCGCCAGTTCGGTATCGAGCAGCGTTTCGGCTTCAACCGGATGACGAAGCGGCTGTTCTTCACCGACATGCTGAAGAATTCGCTGCTCGGCGCCGTGCTCGGCCTGCCGCTGCTGTTCGTCGTGCTGTGGCTGATGAACCAGGCCGGCAGCCTGTGGTGGCTGTGGACCTGGATCGTGTGGGTCGCGTTCCAGATGCTCGTGCTGCTGATCTACCCGACCTTCATCGCGCCGCTTTTCAACAAGTTCGAACCGCTGAAGGACGACGCGCTGCGCTCGCGCATCGAGTCGCTGATGAAGCGCTGCGGCTTTGCGGCGAAGGGGCTGTTCGTGATGGACGGCAGCCGCCGCTCCGCGCACGGCAACGCATACTTCACGGGCTTCGGCGCATCGAAGCGGATCGTGTTCTTCGACACGCTGCTCGCGCGCCTGTCCGGCCAGGAGATCGAAGCCGTACTCGCGCACGAACTCGGCCACTTCAAGCGCCGCCACGTGATGAAGCGGATGCTCGTGTCGTTCGTGCTGAGCCTCGTGTTGCTCGCGCTGCTGGGCTGGCTCGCGCAACGCACGTGGTTCTACACGGGGCTCGGCGTCACGCCGTCGCTCGACACCAGCAACGCAGGCGCCGCGCTCATCCTGTTCTTCCTCGCGATTCCGGTATTCCTGTTCTTCGCGACGCCGTTCAGCAGCCTGACGTCGCGCAAGCATGAATTCGAGGCCGACGCGTTCGCCGCCAGCCAGACCGACGCGCAGGATCTCGTCAGCGCGCTCGTGAAGCTCTACGAGGACAACGCATCGACGCTGACGCCCGACCCCGTCTACACGGCCTTCTACTACTCGCATCCGCCCGCGTCGCAGCGGATCGACCGCCTGCTGCAGCACGCATGAGCCGGCCGACTTCCCGCAAGCCGGCCCCGCGCGCATCGGGCGCGCAACGGGCCGAAGGCCGCGTGATCGCGGCGCACGGCCGCCACTACATCGTCGCTCCAGACGACGGCGGCCCGATGCTGCAATGCTTCCCGCGCGGCAAGAAGAGCGACATCGCGGTCGGCGACCGCGTCACATACGAACTGGCGTCGGCCGACCAGGGCGTGATCGTGGAGATCGGCGAACGGCGCAACCTGCTGTACCGCTCCGACCAGTTCAAGTCGAAGCTGTTCGCGGCAAACCTCGACCAGTTGCTGATCGTGCTCGCGACCGAGCCCTATTTCAGCGAGGATCTGCTCGGTCGTGCGCTGATCGCGGCCGAAGCGAACGAGCTGAAGCCGCTCGTCGTGCTGAACAAGATCGACGTCGAGGCCGCGCTGCCGGTCGCGCGAGAGCGTCTCGCGCCGTACCGCGCGCTCGGCTACGACGTGCTCGAGCTGTCGGTGAAAGGTGCGCCGGACGATGCACGCGCGCAGTTGATGCCGCACCTGGCCGGCCATTCGACGATCCTGCTCGGCCAGTCCGGGATGGGCAAATCGACGCTCGTGAACCTGCTCGTACCCGATGCCGAAGCCGCGACCCGCGAGATTTCGGCCGCGCTCAACAGCGGCCGTCACACGACGACGTTCACGCGCCTGTACCCGCTGGAAGGCGGCGGTGCGCTGATCGATTCGCCGGGCTTCCAGGAATTCGGCCTCTACCACTTGACGGAAGGCCGCCTCGAGCGCGCGTTTCCGGAATTCCGACCGCTGCTCGCGGACTGCCGTTTCTATAATTGTCATCATCTGCACGAGCCCGGCTGCGCGATCCTCGAAGCCGTCGCCGACGGCCGCATCGCGCCGTCGCGGCACGCGCTGTACGCGCAGCTCGTGCACGAGGCGAGCCAGATCGTCCGCTGACCGCGCGACGTGTGCGACGGCCGGCGCCACGCGGGCCAGCCTTCATCGACAGGAGCCGCGATGCGTTTCAAGGCACCCAACCTCGCGACCGCGCAGCATTGGGCCAACGTGCTCCAGGTGGCCGGCATCGGTTGCGAGCTGCACAACTGCTACGCGACCGGCGCGCTCGGCGGCCTGCCCGCCGATGCGTGCACGCCGGAGCTGTGGCTCGACGACGAACGTGACGACGCGCTCGCCCGCCGGCTCCTCGATGCCGCGTCGCACGGACCGTCAGCGGGCTCGGCGCCCTGGCGCTGCCGGCAGTGCGGCGAAGCGCTCGAAGCGCAATTCACCGCGTGCTGGCAATGCGGCGCCGTGCGCGACCCGCTCGATGACTGAACGCACTACCCTGACGCACAGCGAAAAGGCCGGCATCGAGCCGGCCTTTTCATTTCGTCGCGCGCTGGGCTAGCGGGTCACGATACCCAGACGGCCAGCGTCAGCATCAACAACAGGATCATCCACAGGATCACCGCTCGCCACACGAGGCCAACCGCCGACTGCAGCGTGCGCGGCGTGCAATCGTCACCAACCGTCAACGGACCGCTGTCGCCGACCGCCAGCGCATCGAGGCTCGACGGTTCCGCGAGCGGCCCCGCGAGACGCGCGCCGAGCGCCCCGCTGCCGGCGGCCAGCAGTACGCCGTCGTTCGGGTCGGGCCACTGGCGTGTATGGTTGCGCCACGCGTAGATCGCATCCTCGAAATTGCCGACGATCGCGAAACCGAGCGCCGTCAGTCGGGACGGAATCCAGTCGATCACGAAGAACGCGCGCTGCGCGAACGTCGAGAACGCGGCCGTGCGGTCCTCGCCCGGCATCGACCAGCTGCGCGCGAGGTATTCGGAAATCCGGTACAGCACGGCGCCGGCCGGGCCGAGCGGCAGCACGTACCAGAAGAACACGCCGAAGACGTGGCGATGCGACGCGACGACCGCATGGATCAGCGTATGGCGGACGATCTCGCCGACCGGCATGTCGACCGTGTCGATACCCGTCCACTCGTGCAGGATTTCACGCGCGCGCGGTACGTCGTCGTTGTTGAGCGCGAGATGGATATCGGTGAAGTAGTGGCTGAACTGACGGAAGCCGAGCGTGAAATACACGACGGCGACGTTCCACAGGAACGCGAGCACGAAGCTCACCTTGTACAGCAGGAAATAGATCAGCGCGACGATCAGCACCCACGGCAGCACGACCGCGAGCCATGCGAGGAGCCCGTGTTTCTGCTTGCCGGCGTCGAGGCCATGCGCGACGGTTTCCGCATGAAACTGGAACAGCGCGAACACCGGATTGCTCGGCGACAACGCGCGGACCTGTTCGATGATGAGAGCGAGGAGAACCGAAAAGAAAGTCATGCGTGGCGCCGTCTTCGGAGTTATGTCATTTTTTGCATAACGATAGCACAGCGTCAGCCGCGCATGGCTGCCGGTGCGGTGGCCCGACGGCAGCTCGCACGCGCCAGCCGGCACGCCCGCCTAGCCGGCGGCCAAGAAGCGATACAGATTGCGAAACATGGCGGCAGTTGCGCCCCAGATGAAGTAATGCCCGCCCGACTCGCCGTTCGGATAGGGCATGGCAAAAAAACGACGCTCGCCGCCTTCCCAGCGGAACACGCGAACCTGATGGTTCGCGGGATTCATCACGAACGCGAGCGGCACTTCGAAAATCTCGGCGACTTCGAATGTGTCGGCCTGTACGGTGAACGGCGGATGCACGAGGCCGACGACCGGTGTCACGCAGAAACCCGTGCCGGTCAGGTAGTCGGGCAGCACACCGAGAATCTCGACGCGTTCGGCGTCCAGCCCGATCTCTTCCTTCGCCTCGCGCAGCGCGGTGGCTGTCGCATCGCGGTCGAACGGCTCGCGACGGCCGCCGGGAAAACTGATTTGCCCGGCGTGGTCGTTCAGGTGATCGGCGCGCTGCGTCAGCAGCACGGTGAGGCCCGACTCGCGGACGACGAGCGGCACGAGAACGGCCGCGCTACGCGGATCGACGCCCTCCTGCAGCCTCGCCTCGCCGGGCTCGACGCTCCATTCGAGCGTGCGTGCGAAACGTTCGCGCAGGCCGGACGGCGTCAGCAACCGGGAATCGATGACAGGCAGGCCGGCACCGGTGCCTTCGACCGGCAAGACTTCGGGATCGATGATGGGGCGGCGATTCAATGGGGCTCTCGGGTTCGTGTCGTATCGAGCATATTGTCGCGCCAGAATGAAAAAAGCACCCGGGTGGGTGCTTTTTCCTTACAGCTCTTACTCTTGGGAAGCTGCTGCGGCGCGATCCTTCGACACCAGCTTTTCCTTGATACGAGCCGACTTGCCCGAACGCTCGCGCAGGTAGTACAGCTTCGCACGACGCACATCACCGCGACGCTTCACGACGATGCTTGCCAGCAGCGGCGAGTACGTCTGGAACGTACGCTCGACGCCTTCGCCCGACGAGATCTTGCGGACGATGAAGTTCGAGTTCAGACCACGATTGCGAATCGCGATCACGACGCCTTCGTAAGCCTGAACGCGCTTGCGGTTACCTTCAACCACGTTCACGTTCACGATCACCGTGTCGCCCGGGGCGAAATCGGGGATGGTCTTGCCGGCGAGCGCGCGCTCGATTTCTTCCTGCTCAAGTTTTGCGATCAGATTCATTACTGACTCCTTATGCCATCGTGTCGGCGTTGACACCCGCCTGCTTCCAGGCCTGGCCCCGATAGAGGATGGATTCACATCAGGCGCCGCACACGCATGTACGGCACCGCCAATTCCCGCTCGCGCAGCCGCCTCAGGAGGCGTCCTTCGCTTCGCGTGCGAGGTTCGCAAGCCAGGCCTCGTCGGCCCGGCTCAACAACTTTTCGCGGCGCGCCCGGACGATCAGGTCCGGCCGCTTCCGCAACGTATTCCTTAATGCTTCCTGGCGCCGCCACTTCTCGATCTCGGCATGATGCCCGCCGAGCAGCACGTCCGGCACGCGCACGCCGTCGTATTCCTCGGGGCGCGTGTAGTGCGGACAATCGAGCAGGCCATCGGCGAAGCTGTCCTGCACGGCCGACAACGAATCGTTCAGCACGCCGGGCAGCAACCGCACGACTGCATCCATCATCGCCATCGCCGGCAGCTCGCCGCCCGACAGCACGAAATCGCCGAGGCTGATTTCCTCGTCGACACAACGGTCGAGCAAGCGCTGGTCGATCGCTTCGTAGCGGCCGCACAGCACGACGACGCCGGGTTCCTGCGCCATCCGCACCGCGCGATCGTGCGTGAGCGGCGCGCCTTGCGGCGACATCATCACGACGCGCGTGCTCGCGATGCCCTGCTCCGCCTGCGCCGCTTTCGCGGCGTCGATTGCGGCTTCGAGCGGCCTGGCCAGCATCACCATGCCCGGACCACCGCCGTACGGACGATCGTCGACCGTGCGGTAGTTGTCCGTCGTGAAATCACGCGGGTTCCAGGTGCGCAGCCCGAAGCGCCCCTGCTTGACGGCCCGGCTGGTGATTCCCCAGTCGGTCAGTGCGCGGAACATCTCGGGAAAGAGCGTGACGACGTCGAACTGCACCGCGCTCTCGGTAACCTGGTTCATTTCAGTAATCGGCTTCCCAGTCGACGACGATGCGACGCGCCGCCTGATCCACCGTTTTGACGTAGACGCCGACGAACGGAATCAACCGCTCGCCGGTGGTCGGCTGACCGTCTTTGCCGGTTGCCGGATACTCGACACGCATGATCGAATGCACGCCGTTGTCGATCATCCCGCTCACCTTCCCGAGCGCCACCGATTGCTCGTTGACGACCTCGAGACCGATCAGGTCGACCCAATAGAATTCGTCCGCGGCGAGTGCCGGGAAATCTTCCCGGCGCACGAACACGCGAAAACCGCGCATGGACAGCGCAGCATCGCGGTCGCTGACGCCCGCGGGTTGCGCAACGACAGTGTCGCTGTGCGACTTCGACTGCATGATGCGGACGGAAAGCCGCTCCGCACCGCGTTCCAGCCACCAGCGACGCGCGTTGAGCAGCGCGTCGCCGCCGCGACCGGTATCGGCATGCGTCGCCACCTTGACCCAGCCCTTCAGGCCGTAGGCGTCGACCACCGCTCCGACCTCGACGGCATCGTCGGGCCAGGCCTGCGTCGCTTCGGGACCGCCTGGTTCGGCAGCCTGACCGGCGTTCGCGACCGAGTCGCGCTCGACCGGCTTGCGGACGAATGCGCCGAATGACGCACGCCCGCGCCTTGCATTACCGGAATCGTGACCCGCCATCAATGCACCTCACAGCCGGCACGACCGGCACACCGTGCCATGTTAGGCAGCCGGTTGCGCCTTTTGCGCTTCCTTCACGAGACGCTGGACGGTCGGCGACAGTTGCGCGCCAACGCCTTGCCAGTACGTCAGGCGATCCTGAGCGATACGCAGCGATTCGCCCTTCGTGGCGACCGGGTTGTAGAAGCCGACGCGCTCGATGAAGCGGCCGTCACGACGGTTGCGCGAATCGGTAGCAACGATGTTGTAGAACGGGCGCTTCTTCGAGCCGCCACGAGCCAGACGGATGATAACCATATGATGTCCTTCGGGAAAACCGGGTTCGAAACTACTGAAACACGCGATTATAGCCGGAAACCAGAGGTACAACAAACACTTACGCGTAAAAAACCGCGGCCGGCCCGTCCGCCGGGCATACAATCGCCGTGTCCAGGACGTTCCCGACCGTCATGCCGCCCCTTCGCGCCGCCCCGATGCGCCGCGCCCAGCGCCAAGTCGCAGCGCTGCTGGCCGGCCTTGCCTGCCTCGCGTCCGCACCGGCGTTTGCCGCGCCGCTGCCGGTGAACGAACTCGTCGTGCCGCCAGGCTTCCATATAGACGTGCTGACCGACGCCGTCCCGGCCGCGCGCGAAATGGCGTGGTCGCCAAGCGGCATCCTGTATGTCGGCTCGCGGGAGGGCCGTATCCACGCATTGGTCATGCACGAGGGCCGGATCAATGCGCACTACGTCGTCGCGTCCGGGCTCGACCTGCCCGTCGGCGTCGCCTACCGCGGCGGCGCCCTCTATATATCCGCCGTCTCGCGCATCCTGCGCCTCGATCATATCGACGACCGGCTCGCAAAACCGCCCGCCCCCGTCGTCGTGACCGACGCGCTGCCGACCGACCACCATCACGGCTGGAAATTCATCGCGTTCGGCCCCGACGGCAAGCTGTACGTGCCGACCGGCGCGCCGTGCAATGTCTGCCTCCCCGATCGCAATCGCTACGCGATCATCGCGCGGATGAATGCCGACGGCAGCGGGCGCGAAGTGGTCGCCCGCGGCATACGCAATACGGTCGGCTTTGCATGGCACCCGGAGTCGGGCGAGCTGTGGTTCACCGACAACGGGCGCGACATGATGGGCGACGACGTACCGGACGACAAGCTGAACCGCGCGCCGCGCGCCGGCCTCGATTTCGGCTTTCCATACTGCCACGGCGGCGATACGCCCGACCCCGAATTCGGCAGCGCCGACGTCTGCCGACGTTATGTGCCGCCCGTCCTGAAACTCGGCGCGCACGTCGCGGCGCTCGGGATGCGCTTCTACACCGGGCCGATGTTTCCGGCGTCGTATCGCAATAATGTCTTCATTGCCGAACACGGCTCGTGGAACCGCAGCACGAAGGTCGGCTACCGCGTGATGCGCGTGGTCGTCTCGGCGGACGGCAGCCACGCGCAGCAGACACCGTTCGTCACGGGCTGGCTGCGGCCCGACGGCACGGTATGGGGACGCCCGGCCGATGTATTGCCGCTGCCGGACGGATCGCTGCTCGTCAGCGACGATTACGCGGGCGCGATCTACCGCGTGACTTATGCGGCACCTTGACGCAGCCGAGGGGTGACCGGGCCCGACCGGGCATCGTAGAATGCGTGCCGGGCCGCGCGCCCGCGCCGGCCTGCCGGCCGCCCATGCCAACGACAAGACGCCGCCATCCATGTCCAGCAGCACCGCATCGCCCCACCGCTTCCGCTCCAAGACGCTCACCGCCGCCCTCGCGTTCCTGCTCGGGTCGATCGGCGCGCACCGCTTCTATCTGTACGGCTTTCGCGACGTGTACGGCTGGGCCCACTTGCTCGCCACGATCGTCGGCATCCCGGGCTTCCTGCTGCTCGCCGCGACCCAGCGCAGCGCCGGCCTCGGCTGGTGGCTCGCGGTACCCGGCGCCATCTCGCTGCTGGCGGCGTTCCTCGCCGCACTCGTCTACGGGCTGCGCCCAGACGAAAAATGGGATGCGCAATTCAACGCGGACACCGGCAAGCACAGCAAGTCGGGCTGGACCGTCATCTTCGTCGTGATCTTCTCGCTGCTGATCGGCGCGTTCCTGTTGATGACCGCGCTCGCGCTGTCGTTCCAGACATACTTCGAATCGCAGGTCGAAGCGGCCAAGCAGATTTCGCAGTAAGCACGACCAATACGGTCGATACGGCTCGCCGGCAACTGCGTTGCCTGCCGGTCAGAACAGGTTCAACTGCATGTCGTCGCGCGACTTCGCGCCGGCTGCACGAACCGCGACACGCGGCGCCGGCACCGCGGCGGCCGGCGCACCGCTGAACCGCGACAGATCGAGAATGCCGTTCGTGCGTTCGTTCAACCCGAGCCGCTTGACCGCCTGACGGAAGCGCTGCCGCAACAGGTCGGCCCAGATCCCCTCCCCCTTCATCCGTTTCGAGAAATCCGAGTCGTAATCCTTGCCGCCGCGCATGTCGCGCACGCGGTTCATCACGCGCTCCGCACGATCGGGAAAATGCGCGGCAAGCCACTGCTTGAACAGCGGCGCAACCTCCCACGGCAACCTCAGGATGATGTAGCTCGCATGCGTCGCGCCGGCTTCCGCGCATGCCTCCAGCACGCGCTCCATGTCGGGCTCGGTCACGAACGGGATCACCGGTGCGATGCTCACGCCGACCGGCACGCCTGCATCGCGCAGTGCACGGATCGTGCGCAACCGCCGCGCCGGGGTCGCCGCGCGCGGCTCGAGCGTGCGCGCGAGCTCGGCATCGAGCGTCGTGATCGTGACCGCCGCCATCACCTGCCCGCGTTCGGCCATCGGCGCGAGCAGGTCGAGATCGCGCTCGATCAGCGACGACTTCGTGATCGCCGCGAACGGCAGCCCGCGATCGTGCATCACCTGGATCACGCTGCGCGTGATGCGCAGGTCGCGCTCGACCGGCTGGTACGCGTCGGTATTGACGCCGAGCGCGATCGGCTCCGGCACGTAGCGCTTGCGCGAAATCTCGCGCTCGAGCAGTTCGGCCGCGTTCACCTTCGCATAGATGCGGCTTTCGAAATCGAGCCCCGGCGACAACCCGAGGTAGCTGTGCGTCGGCCGTGCGAAGCAGTAGATACAACCGTGCTCGCAGCCGCGATACGGATTGAGCGACACGCTGAACGGAATATCGGGCGACTGGTTACGCGTCAGGATGCTCTTCGCCCGCTCCTCGAATACCTGCGTGCGCAGCGGCGCGGGGAAATCGGCATCGTCGGACGCGTGCGTCCAGCCGTCGTCGACCGCTTCGCGCTGCGCGAGCTCATACCGCCCCTGCAGGTTGTCGACCGCACCGCGCCCCTTGCGGGGCACGGGCGGCGCTATCGGAAATTCGTTGTCGGACCGATCGTCCATGTGCCCACCCATTCGCCTGCACCCAATACTGTACATTTATACAGTGTTTGGTGCAGCATGCCAAGGGCGGGATAAAGGGCCCGACGACGAGCCGCCGGCGCGTTACTCGCCGACGGCGATCGTCAGCGTTTCCTTGATTTCCTCCATCACGACATAGCTCTTCGACTGCACGGCGCCCGGCAACTGCAGCAGGATGTCGCCCAGCAGTTTCCGGTAGTCGGCCATCTCGCCGATCCGCGCCTTGATCAGGTAGTCGAAATCGCCGGAGACGAGATGACATTCGAGCACCTCGTCGATCTTCATCACTTCCCGGCGGAATTGCTCGAACATGTTGCCGCCCTTGTGGCCGAGCGTGATCTCGACGAACACCAGCAGCGCGGCCCCCAACTGGCCCGGATCGACCCGCGCGTGATAGCCGGTGATCACGCCGTCGCGCTCCATGCGCCTCACGCGCTCGATGCACGGCGTGACGGTCAGGCCGACCTGTTCCGCGAGGTCTTTCATCGCCATCCGGCCGTCGTCCTGGAGCAGTTTCAGGATGCGCCGGTCGAGCTTGTCGAGCGAGCGTACGGGCTGACGTTGCGTTCTCATTTGTTTATGCTGAAAACCAGAAAAATACAATAACAAAAACTGCACATTCGACAATACCATAGCGCAAAAAACTAGATCAGCTAGAGGTTACACGGAGCCGCAGGTGCGCCCGGCCTCGATCTGATTCCTTCCATCTGGAGCAGCTATGCGAGTCGTCATTCTGGGCAGCGGTGTAGTGGGCGTGGCAAGCGCGTATTACCTTGCGCGCGCCGGCCATGAAGTCACGGTGATCGACCGGGAAGCCGGCCCGGCGCTGGAGACGAGTTTCGCGAACGCAGGCCAGATCTCGCCCGGCTATGCGGCGCCGTGGGCCGCGCCCGGCGTGCCGCTGAAGGCCGTCAAATGGATGTTCGAAAAGCATGCGCCGCTCGCGATCCGCCTCGACGGCACGCGCTTCCAGCTCCAGTGGATGGTTCAGATGCTGCGCAACTGCACGGCCGAGCGCTATGCAGTCAACAAGGGCCGGATGGTCCGTCTCGCCGAATACAGCCGCGACTGCCTGCAGGCGCTGCGCGCCGATACCGGCATCCAGTACGAAGGCCGCACGGGCGGCACGCTGCAACTATTCCGCACGCAGCAGCAGCTCGACGGCGCGGCGAAGGACATCGCCGTGCTGCAGGAAGCGAACGTGCCGTTCGAATTGCTGTCGCCGGCCGAACTGAAGCATGCCGAACCGGCGCTCGCCGCCGTCTCGCACAAGCTGACGGGCGGACTGCGCCTGCCGGGCGACGAAACGGGCGATTGCCAGCTGTTCACGACGCGCCTCGCCGCGCTCGCCGAATCGCTCGGTGTCAAGTTCCGCTACAACACGCCGATCGATGCGCTCGCGATCGCGGGCGGCAAGATCGCGGGCGTGCAGTGCGGCAGCGAGACGGTGCGCGCGGATGCGTACGTCGTCGCGCTCGGCTCGTACTCGACGAACTTCGTCTCGAACCTGATGAAGATCCCCGTCTATCCGCTGAAGGGCTATTCGATCACCGCGCCGATCGTCGACGCAGCGGCCGCGCCCGTATCGACCGTGCTCGACGAGACCTACAAGATCGCGATCACGCGCTTCGACCAGCGCATCCGCGTCGGCGGCATGGCGGAAATCGTCGGCTTCGACAAGACGCTGCGCGCGGCGCGCCGCGAGACGCTCGAGATGTGCGTGAACGACCTGTTCCCGGGCGGCGGCGACACGTCGAAGGCCACGTTCTGGACGGGCCTGCGCCCGATGACGCCGGACGGCACGCCGATCGTCGGCCGCACGCCGGTGTCGAACCTGTTCCTGAACACCGGCCACGGCACGCTCGGCTGGACGATGTCGTGCGGCTCGGGCCAACTGCTCGCCGACCTGATCTCCGGGAAGAAGCCGGCGATCCAGGCCGACGACCTGTCGGTACATCGTTACCTGAAGGACGCGCCCGGCCAGACGCGCCCGGCCTACGCGTAAATCGGAACGGCCCGCAGCGGTGCGGGCTCGTTGCATCAGTGAAAAAGGCGCCCTCGGGCGCTTTTTTCGTTTCGGCGACTGCGCGTGCGAGCGCCGGCTCGGCACGAGGCTTCGGTCGACGTGTGCATGGCGCTTGTCGCGCGTCGGGCGAATCGACGCTATCGAACGGACGTACGTGCGCGACGATGCGTTCCGCACGGCACCGGGCGACCGCGGATCGTCCGGGAGAACGACGCACGCGCCTCTTCAGCAATGACACAACAAAAAGGGGCGCTCATCGCGCCCCTCGTGCTACATGCTTACCGCCGAAGCGTCACGCCGCATCAGCCGAGTTCGGTCACGAGCTCCGGCACGAGCGAGAACAGATCGCCGACGAGGCCGTAATCGGCCACGCTGAAGATCGGTGCTTCCGGATCCTTGTTGATCGCGACGATCACCTTCGAATCCTTCATGCCGGCCAGATGCTGGATCGCACCCGAGATGCCGACCGCGATGTACAGCTGCGGCGCGACGATCTTGCCGGTCTGGCCGACCTGGTAGTCGTTCGGCACGTAGCCGGCGTCGACTGCCGCGCGCGATGCGCCGAGCGCCGCCGACAGCTTGTCGGCCAGCGGCTCCAGCACCTTCGTGTAGTTCTCGCCGCTGCCCAGACCGCGGCCGCCCGACACGATGATGCTCGCGCTGGTCAGTTCCGGACGGTCCAGCTTCGTCACTTCACGACTCACGAACTGCGACTTGCCGGCGTCTGCCGCTGCGTCGATCTTGTCGACCGATGCGCTGCCGCCTTCCGCCGCGACCGGATCGAAACCCGTCGCACGCACCGTGATGACCTTGATCGGGTCGCTCGACTGCACCGTCGCGATCGCGTTGCCCGCGTAGATCGGGCGCTCGAACGTGTCGGCCGAATCGACCGCCGTGATGTCCGAGATCTGCGCGACGTCCAGCTTCGCGGCGATGCGCGGCGCGATGTTCTTGCCGTAGGCCGTCGCCGGCGCGAGGATGTGCGAGTAGTCCTTCGCGATGTTCAGCGCGGTCGCCTCGACGTTTTCCGCCAGGCCTTCGGCCAGTTGCGGCGCGTCGGCCAGCAGCACCTTCGACACACCTGCGATCTTCGCTGCCGCGTCGGCAGCCTCTTGCGCGTTGTGGCCCGCGACCAGCACGTGGATGTCGCCGCCGATCTTCGCGGCCGCCGCCACCGTGTTCAACGTCGCGGCCTTGATCGACGCGTTGTCGTGTTCTGCAATCACCAGAATCGTCATTTCTTTCCGCTCCCTCTTACAGCACCTTGGCTTCGGTCTTCAGCTTCTCGACCAGCGTCTTCACGTCCGGCACCTTCACGCCGGCTGCGCGCTTCGGCGGCTCGACCACCTTCAGCGTCTTCAGACGCGGTGCGACGTCCACACCGAGGTCTTCCGGCTTCACGGTTTCCAGCGGCTTCTTCTTCGCCTTCATGATGTTCGGCAGCGTCACGTAGCGCGGCTCGTTCAGGCGCAGGTCGGTCGTCACGACCGCCGGCAGCGTCAGCGACAGCGTTTCCGCGCCGCCGTCGACTTCGCGTGCCACCGTTGCCTTGCCGTCGGCCACCGTCACCTTCGACGCGAACGTCGCTTGCGGGAGACCTGCCAGCGCAGCCAGCATCTGGCCCGTCTGGTTCGAATCGTCGTCGATCGCCTGCTTGCCGAGGATCACCAGCTGCGGCTGTTCCTTGTCGACCAGCGCTTTCAGGATCTTCGCGACGGCCAGCGGCTCGACGCTGTCGTTCGACTCGACGAGGATCGCGCGATCCGCGCCGATCGCGAGCGCCGTGCGCAGCGTTTCCTGCGCTTGCGTGACGCCCACCGACACCGCGATCACTTCGGTCGCGACGCCTGCTTCCTTGAGGCGCACCGCTTCTTCCACCGCGATTTCGTCGAACGGGTTCATCGACATCTTCACGTTCGCGATGTCGACGCCCGTGTTGTCCGACTTCACGCGGACCTTCACGTTGTAATCGACCACTCTTTTCACTGGCACCAGGATTTTCATGCACACGCTCCAAAGTTACGAATACGACCAGAGGCCATTTTATAGCGAGGCCTCATGACTGCGCGGCCAGGCGGACCCAACCATGATGGTTGTCGAGGATACCGCTTCTTGGCGACGCGCCAATGATAGCGAACGGTCGTTCTATTTTAAAAGAGAAAAAACCCGGACGCAAAGCCCGGGTTTTCGATCATCGACTCTAATCCCGCCGGGCGTCCCGTGCTCAGCCCCTTACCACGCGGCGATGACCGCGCCGCCGAACTTGCCTTCGATGAACTGCTTCACGTCGGCCGAGTGATACGCCGCAATCAGCTTGGCGACCCACGGCTTGTTCCGGTCCGCCTCACGGATCGCGAGGATGTTCGCGTACGGGCCGCTCGGGCCCTCGATTGCGATCGCGTCCTGCTTCGGTTTCAACCCCGCTTCCATCGCGTAATTGGTATTGATCGCGGCCGCGTCGACGTCGCCGAGCGAGCGCGGAATCTGCGCCGCGTCGAGTTCGACGATCTTCAGCTTGCGCGGATTGTCGACGATATCGAGCGGCGTCGCCTTCAGCCCCGCATCCGCGCGCAGCTTCAGCAGCCCCTGCTTCTGCAGCAACAGCAGCGCGCGGCCGCCGTTGGTCGGATCGTTCGGGACCGCGACGCGCGCGCCCGGCTTCAGTTCGGCCAGCGACTTCACGCGCTTCGAGTAGATGCCCATCGGGAACGTGACGGTATCGGCGACCTTGATCAGTTTGTAGCCGCGATCCTTCACCTGCGCCTGCAGATACGGATCGTGCTGGTAGCTGTTCGCGTCGAGGTCGCCCGACGCGAGCGCGGCGTTCGGCTGCACGTAATCGGAGAATTCGACGATGCGGATCTCCAGGCCGTCCTTCGCCGCGACCTTCTTCACCACTTCCATGATCTGCGCGTGCGGGCCGCCCGTCACGCCGACCTTGATGGTTTCGGCGTGGGCATGCGCGCCCGCGAACAGTGCGGCCGCGCCCAGTGCCGCCGCGAATTTCAGCATGAAGCGTCGTTGCATCGTTTCTCCCCTGTCGGATCGGTTTGGTCTTATTTGTGGCTCAACCGGCGCACCAGCCAGTCGCCGAACGATTGCACGATCTGCACGAACACGATCAGGATCGCGACGACCGTCCACATCACTTCCGGCAGATAGCGCTGGTAACCGTAACGGATACCGAGATCGCCAAGCCCGCCGCCGCCGATCGCGCCCGCCATCGCCGAATAGCCGACCAGCGACACGAACGTGATCGTCAGGCCCGCGACGATGCCCGGCAGCGATTCGGGCAACAACACCTTGAAGACGATCTGCGACGTGGTCGCGCCCATCGATTGCGCGGCCTCGATCAGCCCGCGGTCGACCTCGCGCAGCGCCGTTTCGACGAGACGCGCGATGAACGGCGCGGACGCGAGCGTCAGCGGCACGACCGCCGCGGCCGTGCCGATCGACGAGCCCGTGACGAGCCGCGTGAACGGGATCACCGCGACCAGCAGGATGATGAACGGCGTCGAGCGGACCGCGTTCACGATGCCGCCGAGCACGCGATTCACCGCGAGGTTCTGCAGCACGCCCTGGCGATCGGTCAGGTACAGCAGCACGCCGAGCGGCAGGCCGACGAGCGCGCCGACCGCCCCGGAGATGCCGACCATGATCAGCGTCTCCCAGAACGACTGCACGAACATATCGAACATCTCACTCAACATACGAAAGCTCCTCTACCACCACACCTTGCTCGCGCAGGAACGCGAGCGCCTGCCCGACCTTGCCCGGCTCGCCGCCCGCGAGCACCGCGAGCGAACCGAATGCCTGCCCCTGGATCTCGTCGATCTGGCCATGCAGGATGTTGAAATCGAGTTCGTACCGGCGGATCGTCTCCGACAGGATCGGCTGGTCGACCCCCGAGCCCGTGAACGCGAGCCGCAGCAGATGCCCGCGGCCCGTCTTCAACCGCTCGGTCACGCGCGCCTTCAGCGCGGGCGGCAGTTCCTGCGCGATCACGTCGCCGATCAGCGCACGCGTCACTTCGTGATGCGGCTGCAGGAACACGTCGATCACGCGGCCTTCCTCGACCACGCGCCCGGCATCGAGCACCGCGACGCGGTCGCAGACCTGCTTGATCACTTCCATCTGGTGCGTGATCAGCACGATCGTCAGGCCGAGCTCGCGATTGATGCGTTTCAGCAGGTCGAGAATCGAACGCGTGGTTTCGGGATCGAGCGCGGACGTCGCTTCGTCCGACAGCAGCACCTTCGGCTGGCTCGCCAGCGCGCGGGCGATGCCGACGCGCTGCTTCTGCCCGCCGCTGATCTGCGACGGATAGCGATCCTTCTGCGCGGACAGCCCGACCAGATCGAGCAGCGGCAGCACGGCGGCCTCGATGTCGGCACGGCTGGCGCCGGCCAGCTCCAGCGGCAGCGCGACGTTGTCGAACACCGTGCGCGACGACAGCAGGTTGAAGTGCTGGAAGATCATGCCGATCTCGCGGCGCGCTTCGCGCAGCGCGCCGGCCGACAGCAGCGTCAGATCGCGCCCGCCGACGACGACATTGCCTTCGGTCGGCCGCGTGAGCAGGTTGATGGTGCGCACGAGCGTGCTCTTGCCGGCGCCGCTTCGGCCGATGATGCCGAACACCTCGCCTTGCGGGATCGTCAGGTTGACGTTGTGCAACGCTTCAACCCAACCGCCCGGGCCGGGGAAACGCTGCGAGAGATTGCGTAATTCGATCATGTAAACAAAACGGCGGCCGGCCGGCGAGATGGCCCGCCAGTCGGCCGCCGATGCATCTGGAATAGCCGGCGATTTTACCGCAAACCCCTCATTCCCCTTAATAATCGATTTCGATCTTTTCATAACCAGACGAAATTAGAGGGGCGCTGCTGGGCCCGCGCGGGAGGGGCGCGACTATGATCGCGAAACGCAGACCAACGAACAGGAGACCCGCCAGATGAGCGCCACCACCACACCGGCCGCCGTGCCCGCCACCGCCGGATCGGCGCCCGCGCCGCGGATGGGTCGGTTGCGTACCGCGGACGGGCTCGAACTGGCGTCGTACCGCTGGCCGGCAAGCGACGGCACCGTGCCGCCGCGCGCGACGATCGCGCTGGTGCACGGCCTCGCCGAGCACGCGGGCCGCTATGCCACGCTCGCCGGCCGGCTGAACGCGGCCGGCATCGACGTGCTGGCGGTCGATCTGCGCGGGCATGGCCAGTCGCCCGGCAAGCGCGTGTGGGTCGAGCGTTTCGGCGACTACCTGAACGATGCGGATGCACTGGTCGCCGAAGCCGCGCGCGGCGCGGCGCCGCTCTTCCTGATGGGGCACAGCATGGGCGGCGCGGTCGCGGCGCTCTACGCGATCGAACGCGCGCCGGCGCGCGGCCACGCGCTGGCGGGCCTCGTGCTGTCGAGTCCGGCGCTGGCACCCGGGCGCGACGTGCCGCGCTGGATGCTCGCGGTCAGCCGCATCATCAGCCGTGTGTCGCCCACTTTCCCCGCGATCAGGATCGATGCGGCCCTGCTGTCGCGCGATCCAGCCATCGTCGCGGCCAATCGCGCCGATCCGCTCGTGCATCACGGCGCGGTGCCCGCACGCACCGGCGCGGAGATTCTCGACGCGATGACGCGCATCGAAAACGGCCGCGGCGCGCTGCGCGTGCCGGTGCTCGTCTATCACGGCACCGAGGACAAGCTCACCGAACCCGACGGCAGCCGCGCGTTCGGCGCGCGTGTCGGCTCGCCCGACCGTACGCTGACGCTGTACGAAGGCGGCTTCCACGAAACGATGAACGATCTCGAACGCGACCGCGTGATCGACGCGCTGATCGCGTGGATTCACGCGCGCGTGCCGGCGCGCTGAACGCGCCGGCCCCGGCCCGCCAACCGGGAATCAGATTCCGGCCAGCACGCGCAGGTGCGCGACGACGCTGCGCCCCAGCGCGGACAGGTTGTAGCCGCCCTCGAGGCAGCTGACGATGCGGCCCTGCGCATGCCGGCGCGCCACGTCGACGATCTGGGCGGTCAGCCATTCGAAGTCGGCCTCGACGAGGCCGAGATTGCCGATGTCGTCCTCGCGATGCGCATCGAACCCGGCCGACACGAACAGCATCTGCGGCTTGAACGCATCGAGGCGCGGCAGCCAGAACATGTCGACGGCTTCGCGGATCGCCATCCCGTTGCTGCGCGCGGGCATCGGCAGGTTGACCATGTTCGGCGCCTGATGATCCACGCCCGAGAACGGATACAGCGGATGCTGGAAGAAGCTGCACATCAGCACGCGCTCGTCGTTCGCGAACGCCGCCTCGGTGCCGTTGCCGTGGTGCACGTCGAAATCGATGATCGCGACACGCTCGATGCCGTGTACGTCGAGCGCATGCCGCGCGGCGATCGCGACGTTGTTGAAGAAGCAGAAGCCCATCGCGCGCGCGGGTTCCGCATGGTGACCGGGCGGACGAACACCGCAGAACGCATTCGCATAGCGCCCTTCGATCACCGCGTCGGTCGCCGCGATCGCGGCGCCGGCCGCGCGCAGCGCCGCGCGCCACGTGTCGCGATTCATCAGCGTATCGGGATCGATCTCGACGTGACCGTCGACCGGCGTCATGCTCCGGATGTAGTCGATGTGCGCCTGCGTATGCACGCGACCCAGCGCGACCTCGCTCGCGAATGGCGCAGTTTCGTGCACGATCAGGTCGTCGATGCGGCTCGCAATCAGTTGATCCTGGATCGCCGACAGGCGGGCCGGGCATTCCGGATGCCATTCCCCCATCTCGTGCAGCATGCAGTCGGGGTGCGTGTAGAAAGCGGTTGCCATAAGCTGTCGTCCGCGGCGCACGGTGCGCCGCAGGTCTCCGTCAATGATGTCCATCGTCTGCCGCGAATTCGCCGCTAACTTACCACAACGGGGGCCGGCTTCGGCCCGAGGCGCCGGATGCGTCGGGTATACTGCGCCGAACACAATCGCCCTGTCCGCCCGCTTCGACATGAATTCCAGCAAGCCCGCCGCCCTTCTTTCCGCGCTGTTCCGTGTTCGCGCTCCGCTCGTCGTCGCTGCCATCGCCGCGGCCCTCGGCACCGCGCCTGCCGTCGCACAGACGCAGCCGGCGAAGCCTGCGGGCACGCTCGTCGCCCAGGCCCAGCCGCAGCAGCCGACGCCGCAAGGCCAGACCTTCGAAGAGGAAATCGTTCCACAGCGTTACGCGAGCAACGCGAAGGTCGATGCCTTCATCGACGAGATGGTGAGCCGCAACGGCTTCGATTCGGCGAGCCTGCATGCGCTGTTCTCGCGCATCAGCTACTCGGCGACGGCCGTCAAGCTCGTGAGGCCGGCCCCGACGCCCTCGGTCAAGAACTGGCGCGTCTATCGCTCGCGCTTCATCGAGCCGATCCGCATCAACGCGGGCGTGAAGTTCTGGAAGGCGAACCGGGCGACGCTGCAGCGCGCGTCCGAACAGTTCGGCGTGCCGCCCGAGGTGATCGTCGGCATCATCGGCGTCGAAACCATCTATGGCCGCTACATGGGCAATTTCCGCGTGCTGGACGCGCTGACGACGCTCACGTTCGACTACCCGGACACGCCGAATCGCGACAGCCGCCAGGCCACCTTCCGCAAGAACCTCGAAGACTTCCTGGTCTGGACTCGCGACAACCAGCTCGACCCGACCACCGTGCTCGGCTCGTACACCGGCGCGATCGGGATTCCGCAGTTCCTGCCGAGCAGTATCCGCGAATATGCGGTCGACTTCGACGGCACGGGCCACGTCGATCTGCGCAGCAGTCCTGTCGATGCGATCGGCAGCGTCGCGAACTACCTGAAGCAGCACGGCTGGGAAACCGACCGGCCGGTGGTCTGGCAGATCACGCCCGACACGGGCAGCCTGGGCATCGCACAGGCCGCCGCCGACGGCCAGCCCGAACCGCACTGGGCGCTGTCGCAACTGCTGCGCGCCGGCATGACGCTGAACGAGCCGACGGTCAACATCACGACCGAAGCCGGCACGCCGGTGACGGTGGTCGACCTGCCGACGCCGGGGCGCGCGACCGAATACATGCTCGGCCTGAAGAACTTCTATGTGCTGACGCGCTACAACCGCAGCTTCTTCTACGCACTCACCGTGTACCAGCTCGGCGAAGCCGTGAAAGCGCAGATGGAAGCGAGCGGCGCGCTGCAACCCGCCGCTGACGACGCGCAGCCGCAGTAATCACCGGCCGCCCAAAGAAAAAGCGCCGCTTCTGCGGCGCTTTTTTTATCGATGCGCGCATCGCGCACCGATCTCGCTCAGGCGGGAAACACACCCGTGGACAGGTAGCGGTCGCCACGATCGCAGACGATGAACACGATCGTCGCATTCTCGACCTGACGCGCGATGCGCATCGCGACTTCGCATGCGCCGCCCGACGAAATGCCCGCGAAAATGCCTTCGACCGCCGCGAGCCGGCGCGTCATCGTTTCCGACGCAGCCTGGCTCACGCTCTCGACTCGGTCGACACGGCTGCGATCGAAGATGGTCGGCATGTAGGCTTCCGGCCATTTGCGGATGCCCGGAATACGCGAGCCGTCTTCCGGCTGCGCACCGACGATCTCGATCGCCGGATTCTGTTCCTTCAGATAGCGCGACGTGCCCATGATGGTGCCCGTCGTGCCCATGGCGGACACGAAGTGCGTGATGCGCCCTTCGGTATCGCGCCAGATCTCCGGCCCCGTTGCTTCGTAGTGCGCGACGGGATTGTCGGGGTTGCCGAACTGGTCGAGGATCACGCCCTTGCCTTCGCGCTGCATCTGCTCCGCGAGGTCGCGCGCCAGCTCCATCCCGCCCTTCACCGGCGTCAGGATGATCTCGGCACCATAAGCGGCCATGCTCTGGCGGCGCTCGACCGACAGATCCTCCGGCATGATCAGCACCATCTTGTAGCCGCGGATCGCCGCGGCCATCGCGAGCGCGATGCCCGTGTTGCCGCTCGTTGCCTCGATCAGCGTATCGCCCGGCTTGATGCGCCCGCGCGCCTCGGCCTTGCTGATCATCGACAGCGCCGGACGATCCTTCACGGAGCCGGCCGGATTGTTGCCCTCCAGCTTCGCGAGCAGCACGTTGTTGCGGGCGCGAATCTCGTCGTCCGGCAGGCGGACCAGTTGCACGAGCGGTGTATTGCCGATCGTGTCTTCGATAGTTTTGTAAGCCATGGATATACCGTGAGTGCGAGGCCGATCAATCGATCGATTGTAAACCAGCACCGGCACCCGCGCCGGCAACCCCATTGCGACGATGGAATACGCGTGCCGCGGTTCGCGGTTCGCGTTTCGCCGCGCAAGCCCGCCGCTCCACGCAAAAAACCCGCGGCATGCCGCGGGAAGCCGTCGCAACGACGGCGACTGAAGGAGCGCTTGTGTCGGTTGCTTGACGCGTTATTTCTGCGCGGTGCGGGCCGGTGCGGCGGCAGGCTTCGCTGCCACCGGTTTGGCCGCAGCCGACGGCGTAGCGCTCGTACCCGCCGCCGCACCGATCGTCAAACCTTCCTGCTGAAGCCGCTCGACGGTATGCCCGCCCATGCCCTTCACGCGCGTGGCGAGATCGTCCGCATTCCTGAACGGACCGCGTGCGCCGCGCTCGTCGAGAATCGCCTTGGCCCGCGCCGGGCCGATGCCCTTGATGCCGACGAGCGCATCCTCGTTCGCGGTGTTGACGTCGACGGCCGCCCAGGCCGACGCGACTGCGCCGAGCATGACCGCTGCGGCAAACCATTTCCTGATCATGTGCTGGATCTCCGAAGAAAAACGGCCGGCGGCTGCCGACCGTGAGACCCAGTCTATCGATGCAACGCTTCGGTTTAAACCTGGCCGGATAGCCAACGCACGTAGCGGTCGACGCCTTCCTGCACGGTCAGGAACGGTGCGTCGTAGCCGGCCGCGCGCAGTTTCGTCTGGTCGGCCTGCGTGAAGCACTGGTACTTGCCGCGCAGCGCATCGGGGAACGGCACGTATTCGATCAACCCCTGCTCGACCTGCTGCGCAAGCGTCAGCGGCGCCTGGTTGTCGAGCGCGCGCAGCGTGTTCACGACCGTCGACGCGATATCGTTGAACGGCTGCGCTCGGCCCGTGCCGAGGTTGAAGATGCCCGACTTCTCCGGATGATCGAAGAAGAACAGGTTCACCTTGGTCACGTCCTCGACCGATACGAAATCGCGCGTCTGCTCGCCCGGCGCATAACCGTTGTACTCGCCGAACAGCTTCACCTTGCCTTCCGCGCGGAACTGGTTGAAGTTGTGGAACGCGACCGACGCCATGCGGCCCTTGTGCGTCTCGCGCGGGCCGTACACGTTGAAATAGCGGAAGCCCGCGATCTGGCTCTTCGCGCTCGGCAGCACGCGACGGATCACCTGGTCGAACAGGAACTTCGAATAGCCGTACACGTTCAGCGGCGCCTCGACGTCGCGCTCCTCGACGAAACGCGTCGAGCCGCCGTAGATCGCGGCCGACGATGCATACAGGAACTGCGCGCCCTGCGCGAGGCAGGTATCGAGCACCGCGCGGCTGTAGCGGAAGTTGTTGTCCATCATGTAGCGGCCGTCGGTTTCCATCGTGTCCGAACAGGCGCCTTCATGAAATACCGCGCGTACCTTGCCGAAATCGCCGCGCGCGAAGCGTTCGACGAATTCGGTCTTGTCGAGATAGTCGTCGATCTCGCAGTCGACGAGATTGCGGAACTTGTCCGCGCGGGTCAGGTTGTCGACCGCGATGATGCGCGTCTCGCCGCGCTCGTTGAGCGCCTTGACGATGTTCGCGCCGATAAAACCGGCTGCGCCGGTGACGATGAGGGTCATGATCGTCCTGCCTGAAAAGTGCGAGCCACGCGTGCGGCGCGCTCGTCGCGCCGCCGAATGCGCTCAGTGAAACAGTTCGTCGTAATCCACCGTGGCCGTGCCGAGCTTGCCGACCACGATGCCTGCCGCGCGATTCGCGAGCACCACGGCGTCGACGAGCGGCACACCGGCGCCGAGCATCGTCGCGACCGTCGCGATCACGGTGTCGCCCGCGCCCGACACGTCGAACACTTCGCGCGCGAGCGCCGGTGCATGCAGTTCGCCGCCCGCGGAAAAGAGCGTCATGCCCTCTTCCGAACGGGTGAGCAGCAGCGCGTCGATGCCGAGCTCCGCACGCAGATTCGCGACGCGCGCGCGCAGGTCGTCTTCCGATTTCCACTGCCCGACCACCTCGCGCAACTCCGCGCGATTCGGCGTGATCAGCGATGCGCCGCGATAGCGTGCCCAGTCGTCGCCCTTCGGGTCGACCAGCACCGCCTTGCCGGCCGCGCGCGCCTTCTCGATCATCGTCGTGACGTGCGTCAGGCCGCCTTTCGCGTAATCCGACATCAGCACGACGTCGTGCTGCGGCAGCAGCGCATCGAAGCGCGCGAGTCCCGCGAGCAGCACCTCGTGCGTCGGCGTCGCCTCGAAGTCCACGCGCAGCAGTTGCTGCTGGCGCGCGAGCACGCGCAGCTTGATCGTGGTCGGGAGTGCCGGGTCGCGCTCGAGATGCGGCGTCACGCCGCTGTTGCCGAGCAGCTCGACGATCCGCTCGCCCGGTTCGTCGCAACCGACGACGCACAGCAGGCCGGCCTGGCCGCCGAGCGTCACGGCATTGCGCGCGACGTTGGCCGCGCCGCCGAGCCGCTCCTCCTGACGCTGCACGTGCACGACCGGCACCGGCGCTTCAGGCGAAATGCGATCGACGTTGCCGAACCAGTAACGGTCGAGCATCACGTCGCCGACGACGAGCACACGCGAGCGCGCAAGTTGCTCGCGCGGCACCGGAACGACTTCGCGAAGAGTATTCATCGTACGTTCAGCCACGGGGGGACGACTGGGGATCGACATACGGCCGGCCGATCGCGTAATAGTCGATGCCGAGCTCGGCCATCGCATCCGGCTCGTACAGGTTGCGCCCGTCGAAGATCACCGGCGCCTTCAGCTCGGCCTTCAGGCGCGTGAAATCGGGGCTGCGGAATTCCTTCCATTCGGTGACGATCACGAGTGCATCCGCGCCCGTGACCGCGGCGTCCTGCGTGTCGACGAGATGCAGCCGCGCCAGCGCCGTCGCATCGGCGCCGAAATCCAGCGCGAACACGCGCCGCGCTTCGTCGATGGCGACCGGATCGTAGGCGCGCACGGTCGCACCGCGTTCGAGCAGCGCGGCGATCAGGCGACGGCTCGGCGCCTCGCGCATGTCGTCGGTGTTCGGCTTGAACGCGAGCCCCCAGACCGCGAACTCGCGGCCCGTCAGGTCGGCGCCGAAGCGCTGCTCGATCTTGCCGATCAGCACGTCCTTCTGCGCATGGTTGGCGGCCTCGACGGCCTCCAGGATGCGCAGCGGCTGGCCGTTCTCGCCCGCGGTGCGGATCAGCGCCTGCACGTCCTTGGGGAAGCACGAGCCGCCGTAGCCGACACCGGCATACAGGAAGTGATAGCCGATGCGCGGATCGGAGCCGATCCCGCGGCGCACGGCCTCGATGTCGGCGCCGACCTTGTCGGCGAGATTCGACATCTCGTTCATGAACGAGATGCGCGTCGCGAGCATCGCGTTCGCCGCATACTTCGCGAATTCCGCCGAACGCACGTCCATGTAGATCGTACGCTCGTGGTTGCGGTTGAACGGCGCGTAGAGCTTCTTCATCTTCTCGCGCGCGATCGTGCCGGTTTCGTCGTCGTCGACGCCGATGATGATCCGGTCCGGGCGCATGAAGTCCTCGACCGCCGCGCCTTCCTTCAGGAATTCCGGGTTCGACACGACCGAGAAGCGATGCGCGACGCTGCCCGCGAGCCCGCGTGCGGCAAGCGCCTCGTCGACCACGCCGTGCACGCGCCGCGCGGTGCCGACCGGCACCGTCGACTTGTCGACGATCACCTTGAAGCCCGTCATGTGGCGGCCGATGTTGCGCGCGGCCTCGAGCACGTATTGCAGGTCGGCCGAGCCGTCCTCGTCGGGCGGCGTGCCGACGGCGATGAACTGGATCTCGCCATGCGCGACGCTCGCCTCGATGTCGGTCGAGAAACGCAGGCGCCCCGCCGTGCGGTTGCGCGCGATGATGTCCAGCAGCCCCGGTTCGTGAATCGGCATCCCGCCGTTGTTCAGGATGTCGATCTTGCGCGGATCGACGTCGAGACAGAAGACGTCGTGACCGATCTCCGCGAGGCAGGCGCCCGTGACGAGGCCGACATAGCCGGTGCCGATGATGGTGATTTTCATAGATGTTCCGGTACTTCCCGGTAATTGACTAACTTGGCCGCCGGGACGAGCCCGGCGGCAACCGCAGCGCGTTGGCTCCGCGTGCCGGGATCAGCCCGGCATCGCAGGTTCGACGCGGCGCGGCGCATAGGTTTCCCAGCCGCTGCATCCGGGGCACTGCCAGTAGAAGAGCCGTGCCCGGAAACCGCAATTCTGGCACGTATACCGTGGCAGATTTTTCGTGCGCTGCTTGATCAGCGCACGCATCATTTCAAGTTCCTTACGACGCGGCTCCTCGGCCGCCGCGATCTGCGCATCGAGCAGGTGCAGCATCCCCGACAGGTTCGGCGACTTTTCCATCTGCGTGCGCGCGAGTGTGTGCGCCGCATCCTGGCCGCGCAACCCGGCGATATGCTGATAGGCGATGTCGAGCAGGTCGTTCGACGGATAACGATCGACGTACCCCATCAGCAGTTCGGCGCCTTCAGCGTTCTTGCCGAGCGCGACGTACGCCTTCATCAGCTTGTCGGCGACGAGCGGCAGATATGCCGGGTTCTGCGCTTCGACGCGCTTCCAGTGCTCGATCGCGACCGCGTGGTCGCCCGCTGCTTCCGCCGCGTCGCCGGACAGCACCGTCGCACGGACGTTCTGCGGATTCACGGTCAACGCGAGGCGCAACTGTTCGGCCGCGGCAGCAGCATTCTTGCGCTGCAGCGCGTCCTGCGCGAGTTCGCAGTGAAACTGCGCAATTTCGACGCCGAGCGGCTTGTCGCTCATCGATTCGATGCGCTTCGCCGTATCGATCGACTTGTTCCAGTCCTTCTCGATCTCGTAGATCGTCAGCAGCGCCCGCTGCGCACCCAGTGCGTAGTCGCCGTCCGCGAGCTTGTGGAACGCCTCTTCGGCACGATCCAGCAGGCCGGCTTTCAGGAAGTCCTGCCCCAGTTCGTACAGCGCGTGGTCGCGCTCGTTGACCGGCAGGTCGGTGCGGCTCAGCAGGTTCTGGTGCACGCGGATCGCGCGGTCGGTCTCGCCACGACGGCGAAACAGGTTGCCGAGCGCGAAGTGCAGCTCGACCGTTTCGGGATCGAGCTTGGCCACCTCGATGAACGCATCGATCGCCTTGTCGGGTTGTTCGTTCAACAGAAAATTGAGGCCGCGAAAATACGAGCGCGGCAGGTTGGCACTCTCCGACAGGAGATTCTTCAGGTCATAGCGTGACGCCGCCCAACCGAGCGCGAACGCGACCGGAATCGCGAGCAACCACCAGAAATCCAGATCCATGCGAAATATCGAAGCAGAGACGAAAACCGCGCGATGATCGCGCGGCGTCCGTGTTAAATGACGGGCGGCATCGGCGGCTGGTCGATGACAGCGGGCGTTTCGCGCGCCGCACGCAGATCGCGCTTCAAACGCCCGTTCTCGAGCCGCAGCCGGAAGATCGAAGGCAGCGCGGACAGCAGGCCGGCCAGCAGCCCCACGGCGAAGAATGCCAGGCCGATCAGGATCAGCGGCGCTTGCCATGCGTAGCCGGCAACGAAATTCAGCGTCGCGGTTTGTGTATTGGCCAGCGCAAGCACCAGCAGCAGGACGAACACCAATACCCGGATCAGCCAGACGATAAACTTCATGAAGCCCTCTCTTTGTTGAGGTTTGCCGCGGCGCGCGACTCCCCTTCGTCGCACCGAATCGACCCGTATTGTAAAGGAAGCGTTTCCGCGACTGCGCACATCCTGTGCGCGGCGTTGCGCGTCGCTGGGCGGAAATGAAAAAAGCGCCCGCAAGGGGCGCTTTTCTTTTCAGCCTTCGCCGGACAGGTTCCGGGCACACCGAACGACGCTCAACGGTCGTCGTCCGGATCGTCAGCCTTCAGCGGTTCACCGGCGCGGCCGTCGACGCGTTCACGCAATTCCTTGCCAGGTTTGAAGTGCGGCACAAACTTCTCGGGCACCTGCACTTTCTCCCCCGACTTCGGGTTGCGTCCGACGCGCGCCGGGCGACGATTGAGGCCAAAGCTGCCGAAACCCCGAATTTCAATGCGATGCCCTTTCGCCAGGGCGTCGGACATCGCATCGAGCATCGTTTTCACCGCGAAATCCGCATCCTTGAGGACAAGTTGCGGAAATCGCGATGCCAGCTGCGCGACCAACTCGGATTTGGTCATACTTCAGCAGACCTCGTAAGGCTTACTGGTTCTGGCCGTCGAGCTTCGCCTTCAGCAGCGCGCCGAGGTTGGTCGTACCAGTCGCAGCAGCGCTGGAGTCCGATTGCAGGCCGCGGATCGCTTCCTGTTGTTCGGCCGAATCCTTCGCCTTGATCGACAGGTTGATGCCGCGCGACTTGCGATCGATGTTGATCACCATCGCGTTGACCTTGTCGCCTTCCTTCAGCACGTTGCGTGCATCTTCGACGCGATCCTGCGAGATTTCCGACGCACGCAGGTAGCCTTCGATGTCGCCCGTCAGCGTGACGACCGCACCCTTCGCATCGACCGTCTTCACGACGCCGTCGACGATCGAGCCCTTGTCGTTCATTGCAACGTAGTTGCTGAACGGGTCGCCTTCGAGCTGCTTGATGCCGAGCGAAATGCGCTCCTTCTCGACGTCGATACCGAGCACGATTGCTTCGACTTCGTCGCCCTTCTTGTACTTGCGAACGGCTTCTTCGCCGGCTTCGCTCCACGAGAGGTCCGACAGGTGGACCAGGCCGTCGATGCCGCCCGGCAAACCGATGAACACGCCGAAGTCGGTGATCGACTTGATTGCGCCCGTGATCTTGTCGCCCTTCTTGAAGTTGCGGCTGAAGTCATCCCACGGATTCGGCTTGCACTGCTTCATGCCGAGGCTGATACGACGACGGTCTTCGTCGATCTCGAGGACCATGACTTCGACTTCGTCGCCCAGCTGGACAACCTTCGACGGCGCAACGTTTTTGTTGGTCCAGTCCATTTCCGACACGTGGACGAGGCCTTCGATGCCCGATTCCACTTCGACGAATGCGCCGTAGTCGGTGATGTTCGTGACCTTGCCGAACAGGCGCGTGCCCGACGGGTAACGGCGCGAGATGCCTTCCCACGGATCGTCGCCCAGTTGCTTGATGCCCAGCGAGACGCGGTTCTTCTCTTGGTCGAACTTGAGGATCTTCGCGGTGACTTCCTGGCCAACCGACAGGACTTCGCTCGGGTGACGCACACGACGCCATGCGATGTCGGTGATGTGCAGCAGGCCGTCGATGCCGCCGAGGTCGACGAACGCGCCGTAATCGGTGATGTTCTTGACCACGCCGTTGACGATCGCGCCTTCCTTCAGCGTCTCGAGCAGCTTCGCGCGCTCTTCGCCTTGCGTTGCTTCGATCACTGCACGACGCGACAGCACGACGTTGTTACGCTTGCGATCGAGCTTGATCACGCGGAACTCGAGCGTCTTGCCTTCGTACGGGGTGGTGTCCTTGACCGGACGCGTGTCGACCAGCGAACCCGGCAGGAACGCGCGGATGCCGTTGACCATCACGGTCATGCCGCCCTTCACCTTGCCGGTGATCGTGCCGGTGACGAGCTCGTTGTTGTCGAGCGCCTTTTCCAGCGACAGCCACGATGCAAGGCGCTTCGCCTTGTCGCGCGACAGGATCGTGTCGCCGTAGCCGTTTTCGAGTGCGTCGATCGCGACGGACACGAAATCGCCCGACTGCACCTCAACCTCGCCCTGATCGTTCAGGAATTCCTCGATCGGAATGTAAGCCTCGGACTTCAGGCCTGCATTGACGACCACGAAGTTGTGGTCGACGCGCACGACTTCGGCGGAAATCACTTCGCCGGCGCGCATGTCTTGGCGGGTCAGCGACTCTTCGAACAGAGCCGCAAAGGATTCGGTATTCGGGGTGGAGGTTTGCAGGTCGGACATAAAAATCTGATTGTGCATGGCTCGCTGTGCCACGCCGGCCGGAATGGCAGGCTGAAAGGGCCAGATCGAAGACCACACGGGGTTAAGGGTTCGAAACACGCTCCGCGCTTGCGACGCGGAGCACCTACCGCTGCCCGCCTTCTCAGGCGGGCTGGCCGAGTGCCCGGTACCACTCCAGCACCTGGTCGACGGCTTCATCGACCGAAAGTGCCGACGTATCGAGCAGCTTGGCGTCTGCCGCAGGCTTCAGCGGCGCGGCCGCGCGATTGCTGTCGCGCGCGTCACGTTCACGAAGATCCCGGAGCAAGTCATCTATATTAGCAGAAAAACCTTTTTGCATCAATTGCTTATGCCGCCTGGTCGCGCGTGCCTCGGCGCTGGCCGTCAGGAACACCTTCAGCACGGCGTCCGGGAAGATCACCGTGCCCATGTCGCGGCCGTCCGCCACGAGGCCCGGCGTCTTGCGAAACGCCCGCTGGCGCGCGACGAGCGCGGTGCGTACGGGGCCGTGCACGGCGATGGCCGACGCGCGGTTGCCGACCGCTTCGGCACGAATGTCGTTCGACACGTCGACGCCGTCGAGCTGCGCGCAACCTTCACGGAACGTGATGTGCAGATCGTCGATCAGCTTCACCAGCGCGTCGATGTCTTCCGCGGCGATGCCGTAGCGCACGCTCGCGAGCGCCGCGAGCCGGTACAGCGCGCCGCTGTCGAGCAGGTGAAAACCGAGGTGCGCAGCGACGAGCGCCGCGACGGTGCCCTTGCCGGAAGCGGTCGGGCCGTCGATCGTGATGACGGGAGTCGGGTGAAAGGGTCGGGTCGATTTCATCGGAACAGTCGGGTCAGGCCTTGGCGAGCGCGGCGAAGCGGTCGAAATAGTCGGGGAACGTCTTGCCGACGCACTTCGGATCGTTGATCCGCACGGGCACGCCGCCCAGGCTCACGAGCGAGAAGCACATCGCCATCCGGTGATCGTCGTACGTATCGATCGCCGCGTTCGGCGTGAGCTTTTCCGGCGGCGTGACGACGAGATAGTCGGGGCCTTCCTCGACGATCGCGCCGACCTTGCGCAACTCGGTCGCCATCGCGGCGATGCGGTCGGTCTCCTTCACGCGCCAGCTCGCGATGTTGCGCAGCGTGCTCGTGCCGTTCGCGAACAGCGCCGCGACCGCGATGGTCATCGCCGCGTCGGGAATCAGATTGAAGTCCATGTCGATCGGCTCGAGCTTGCCGTGATCGTGGCCGATGCCGCGCACGTCGATCCAGTCGTCGCCCATCGTCACGTTCGCGCCCATCTGCATCAGCGCATTCGCGAAACCGACGTCACCCTGGATACTCGCCCGCCCCACGCCCTCGACCCGCAGCGGGCCGCCGCCGAGCGCGCCGGCCGCGAGGAAATACGACGCGGACGACGCGTCGCCCTCGACCATGATTCGCCCCGGCGAACGGTAGCGAACGCCGGCCGGCACCACGAAGCGCTGCCAGCCATCGCGCTCGACGGTCACGCCGAAGCGCTCCATCAGCCGGATCGTGATGTCGATGTACGGCTTCGAGATCAGCTCGCCGTCGACTTCGACGACGGTCTGGCCATCCTTCGCCTTCACGAGCGGCAGCGTCATCAGGAGCGCGGTGAGGAACTGGCTCGACACGTCGCCGCGCACGCGGATCGGCGCATCGACCGAAATCGTCGCAGGCTTGATCCGCAGCGGCGGATAGCCTTCGTTCAGCTCGTAGTCGATCTGCGCGCCGATCTGGCGCAGGCCGTCGACGAGATCGCCGATCGGCCGCTCGTGCATGCGCGGCACACCGTGCACGCGGTAGTCGCCGCCGTTCACCGCGAGTGCGGCGGTCAGCGGCCGCACGGCCGTGCCCGCGTTGCCGAGGAACAGGTCGGCCGTCTTCGCGGTGAACGCGCCGCGCGTGCCGGTGACGACACAGGTGTCGCCATCGCGCGCGAGCTTCACGCCGAGCTTGCCGAGTGCGTCGAGCATCACGCGCGTGTCGTCGGAGTCGAGCAGGTTGGTGATCGTCGTTTCGCCTTCGGCGAGCGCCGCCAGCAGCAGCACGCGGTTCGAAATGCTCTTCGAGCCGGGCAGGCGCACGGTGCCCGATGCGCTGGAGTACGGGCCGAGATCGAGGTAGTCCATGGGAATCGTCCTGTTATTTCTTGACCGGTTCGGCAGCGGGCGCGCCGCCCCGTTCCTGCCATGCCTTGCGCGCGGCGCGCGAGCGCGTGAATACGGCTTCGAGCGCCGCGCCGTCGCCGGCGTCGATCGCCGCGCGCAGCCGCGTGAGCACGCGCGTGTAGCCGTCGAGTTCGTCGAGCAGCGCCGCGCGGTTCGCGACGCACACGTCGCGCCACATTTCCGGGTTCGACGCCGCGATGCGCGTGAAATCGCGGAAACCGCCGGCCGCGTACGAGAATTTCAGCTCCGCGTCGGCCTCGCCGAGAATCTGCTCGACGAGCGCGAACGACAGCACGTGCGGCAGATGGCTGATCGACGCAAATACGCGATCGTGCTGTTCGGTGCTCATCATGCGCACGTCGGCGCCGGTCGCGCGCCACATCGCGTCGATCCGGGCCACCGCGTCGGGCGCGTTCTCCGGCAGCGGGCACAGCACGACGTTGCGGCCGACGTAGAGGTCGGGCAGCGCCGCCTCGACGCCGCTCGACTCGCGCCCCGCGATCGGATGCCCCGGCACGAACTGCGCGATCCGCGCGCCGAGCGCGTCGCGCGCGGCCGCGACGACATCGGACTTGGTGCTGCCCGCATCCGTGACGATCGTCGCGCCGTCGAGCCACGGCGCGATGCGCGCGAGCAGCGGGCCCGTCTGCGCGACGGGCGCGGCCAGCAGGACGAGATCGGCGCCGGCAAGCGCGTCGCGCAACTGCACGTCGTCGTCGAGCGCCGCCGCGCGATCGATCACGCCGAGCGACAGCGCGCGCTCGACCGACGCGCGCGAACGGCCCACGCCGACGATCTCGCCCGCACCGCCCGGCGCGCGCTCGCGCAGCGCGCGGGCCAGCGATCCGCCGATCAGGCCGACGCCGAAGATGACCAGTTTGTTGAATGCAAAGCCTGACACGACAAGAGCCAAGTTACGCGTGCAGGACGACGCCCCGCACGCGGAATTCCAGATTCCGGGCAACGGGCGCGCACCCGGCGCAACGTGCACCGGATACCGCCCGAACCCGCCTTCGGCAGCGCCGACCGGCCTGCCCTGCCCGCCCGCCCGCGACGCCTGCCCCAAGCAGGCGACGGGCCGCCGCGTATCAGCGTGCGCGCGGATACGAACCGAGTACCTTCAGGAACGCGGCCTTCTGGCCGAGTTCCGCCAGCGCGGCCGCCACCGCCGCATCGTCGCGGTGCCCTTCGATGTCGATGTAGAAGTAGTACTCCCACGTGCCGACGCGCGCCGGACGCGACTCGAAGCGGGTCATCGACACGCCGTGCCGCGCGAGCGGCTCGAGCAGCTTGAACACGGCGCCCGGCTCGTTCTTCACCGACACGATCAGCGACGTCTGGTCGTGACCGCTCTGGCCGGCCGGCTGCTTGCCGATGATCACGAAGCGCGTGCGGTTGTGTGGATCGTCCTGGATCAGCGAGAACGCGATCTGCAAGCCGTAATGCGCGGCTGCGCGATCGCCCGCGATCGCGGCGACGGTCGGATCGGCCGCTGCGAGGCGCGCGGCCTCCGCGTTGCTCGCCACCGCCTGCCGCTCGAGCTGCGGCGCATTCGCCGCGAGCCACTGCTGGCATTGCGCAAGCGCCTGCGCATGCGCGCAGACACGCTTCACACCGTCGAGCGTGCCGCTCTGCGTGAGCAGGTTGTGATGGATGGGCAGCGCGAGCTCGCCGCTGATCAGCAGTTGGGTCTGCAGCAGCAGGTCGAGCGTGCGCGATACGGCGCCTTCGGTCGAATTCTCGACCGGCGCGATGCCGAATGCCGACGCACCGGCCTCGACCGAGCGGAACACCTCGTCGATCGACGGGCAGGGCAGCCCTTCGATCGACTGGCCGAAATACTCGAACATCGCCTGTTCGCTATACGTGCCGACCGGCCCGAGGAACGCGACGTGGATCGTCTGCTCGAGCGCGCGGCTCGCGGCCATGATCTCGCGCCAGATGGCGCTGATGTGCTCACTCGCGAGCGGCCCGGCGCTCATGTCCTGCAGCCGCGCGATCACCTGCAGCTCGCGCTCCGGCCGGAACACCGGCGCGTTGAAATGCTTCTTGACCTCGCCCACCTCGAGCGCCACCGCGGCGCGCTGGTTCAGGAGCGCGATCAGCTGCGCGTCGATCGCGTCGATGCGGTCGCGCAGCGGTTTCAGGCGGGAATTCAGTTCGTCGTCCATGCGTTTTGCCGTGCTGTTTGAACAGCGCCGCCGTCAGGCGCCGCGCTGCTCGAAGTCCTTCATGTACTCGACGAGCGCCTTCACGCCCTCGAGCGGCACCGCGTTGTAGATCGACGCCCGCATGCCGCCGACGGACTTGTGGCCCTTCAGCTGCAGCAGCCCGCGCGCCTTTGCGCCGGCAAGGAAGTCTTCGTTGCGCGTTTCGTCGGCCAGGAAAAACGGCACGTTCATCCGCGAACGTGCTGCCGGCTCGACCTTGTTCAGATAGAAGCTGCTCGCGTCGATCGTGTCGTAGAGCAGCTTCGATTTTTCGATGTTGCGGGCCTCGATCGCCTCGAGGCCGCCCTGCCGCTTCAGCCACTGGAACACGAGGCCCGCGATGTAGATCGCGTAGGTGGGCGGCGTGTTGTACAGCGAGTTGTTCGCGGCGATGGTCTTCCATTCGAATGCGGACGGGCAGATCGACAGCGCGCGATCGAGCAGATCCTCGCGCACGATCACGACCGTCACGCCGGCCATCCCGATGTTCTTCTGCGCGCCGCCGAACAGCACGCCGTACTTCGCGACGTCCATCGGGCGCGACAGGATGTGCGACGAGACATCGGCGACCAGCGGCACGTCGCCGAGATCCGGGATCTCGAACGTCTCGACGCCGTCGATCGTCTCGTTGGTGCACAGATGCACGTACGCCGGATCGTCCGACAGCTGCCATTCGGCGCGCGCGGGCGCACGCGTGAAGCCGGCCTCGGTCTTGCCGCTCGCGGCGAGATGCGGCGTGCAGAACTTCTTCGCCTCGCCGAACGATTTCTGCGACCACGAACCCGTCACGACGAAGTCGGCCGTCTTGCGCGCACCGAGCAGGTTCATCGGCACGATCGCGTTTTCCGCGATGCCGCCGCCCTGCAGGAACAGGATCCGGTGGCTCGCCGGCACGCCGAGCAGGTCGCGCAGATCGGTCAGCGCGGCCTCGTGGATCGACATGAATTCCTTGCCGCGATGGCTCATCTCCATCACGCTCATGCCGCTGCCATGCCAGTCGAGCATTTCGTCGGCGGCCTGCCGCAGCACTTCCTCGGGCATCGCCGCAGGGCCGGCGGAGAAATTAAAGACGCGCATCGTGAAAACCTCGGGAGGGACGCGACCGGCTTGCCGCCGGCAAAACGCGCCAGAAAAGAAATGGCCGCTTGCGCTCGCGCGCAAACGGCCATTATCGCACTGTCGTCAGGCTCCCGCCAAACCCGGCCGAACGGCCGGGGGCGTGCCCGGACAGCTTACTTGCCCGGCTTGACTGCTGCGACTTCCTTGTCAGCCTGCGTACGCGTTGCCTGGATCGCTTGCGGCATGTACTTCTGCATCAGGCCGTTGACCACGTCGCGACCGACCTGATCCTGAACCTGGATGAACTTGCGGCCCGTCGGGCTCTTGTAGAACGTCGTCAGATCCTTGATCTCCGACGTGCTGTAGTACTTCGCGTATGCGTCGTACTGAGCCGACATCGCGTCGCTCTGGAACTGTTGCGTACCGAACACCTTGCCTGCGCCGTCGACCAGCTTCGGCACTGCGTTCTTCTGCAGCGTCGGAACGGCAGCCTGCTTCTGCTTGTCGTTCAGCGTCTTGTTTTCCGACAGCGCGTCCGACAGGATGGCCGGCACGAGCTGCTTGGCCTGCATTTCGGCGCTGTTGCCGATTGCGGACACGAGCTTCGGCGCGTCGATCGCGTCGAGCAGATCCTTGATCGCTGCCTTCTTGTCGGCGTCGATCGGCGCAGCTGCCGCCGGAGCTGCCGGTGCGGAATTCGACAGCGCTTGCGCCATCGCGAACGTCGGCACCAGTGCAGCCAGCAGAACCAGTTGCTTGAATTGCTTTTGCATCATCACTCCCTTTTGGAAATATGAATGGTTGCTCGCCGGCCGCGGCGCTTTTCGCCCGCGGCGGCCAGAGTCTCATCCGTTCTTCAGGCTTCGCCGTCCGACGCCTCGTCGGCCTCGCCCTCTCCCTCTTCGGCCTCCGCGATCTGCTGCAGGCCAGAGAGCTTGGTGCCCTCATCGAGACTGATGAGTGTAACACCTTGCGTGGCGCGCCCCATCTCGCGAACCTCGGATACGCGGGTGCGAATCAACACGCCGGCCGTCGTGATCAGCATGATCTGATCCTCGGCGTCGACGAGCGTGGCAGCCACGACCTTGCCGTTGCGCTCGGACGTCTGGATCGCGATCATACCCTTCGTACCACGGCCATGGCGCGTGTACTCGGTGATCGGCGTGCGCTTGCCGTAGCCGTTTTCGGTTGCGGTGAGCACGGTCTGCTCCTCGCTGCCGGCAACCAGCATCGCGATGACCTGCTGCCCGTCCTCGAGCTGCATGCCGCGCACGCCGCGCGCCTCGCGCCCCATCGGACGCACGTCGTTCTCGTCGAAACGCACGGCCTTGCCGGCGTCGGAGAACAGCATCACGTCGTGCGCGCCGTCGGTGATCGACGCACCGATCAGGTAGTCGCCCTCGTCGAGGCCGACCGCGATGATGCCCTTCTTCATCGGGCGGCTGAACGCTTCGAGCGGCGTCTTCTTCACGGTGCCGAGCGACGTCGCCATGAAGATGAACTTGTCGGCCGAGAATTCCTTGACCGGCAGCACGACGTTGATCTTCTCGCCTTCCTGCAGCGGGAACATGTTGACGATCGGGCGGCCGCGCGAGTTGCGCGAGCCCTGCGGCACTTCATAGACCTTGACCCAGTACACGCGGCCGCGGTTCGAGAAGCACAGGATGTAGTCGTGCGTGTTCGCGATGAAGAGCGTCTCGATCCAGTCGTCCTCCTTCATCTGCGTCGCCTGCTTGCCGCGACCGCCGCGCTTCTGCGCACGGTACTCGGACAGCGGCTGCGACTTCACGTAGCCCGCATGCGACATCGTGACGACCATGTCCTGCGGCGTGATCAGATCCTCGGTGTTCAGCTCGGTCGCGTTCAGCTCGATCTTCGAGCGGCGCGCATCACCGAATTCGGCCTTCACCGAGGTCAGCTCGTCGCCGATCATCGTCGTGATCCGCTCGGGGCGCGCGAGGATGTCCAGCAGGTCGGCGATCTGTGCCATCACGTCGCGGTACTCGCCGATGATCTTGTCCTGCTCGAGGCCGGTCAGGCGCTGCAGACGCATCTGCAGGATTTCCTGCGCCTGCGTGTCGGACAGACGGTACAGCCCGTCGGTCTGCATCCCGAATGCCGGGTTCAGGCCTTCCGGACGGTACGCGGAACGGCCGCCGGCCGCCGCGTTCTCGCTCTCGGCGCGCGTCAGCATCTCGCGCACGAGCGACGAATCCCACGGCTTCGCCATCAGTTCCTGCTTCGCGATCGGCGGCGTCGGCGCGGCCTTGATGATCGCGATGAACTCGTCGATGTTCGCGAGCGCGACCGCGAGACCTTCGAGCACGTGGCCGCGTTCGCGGGCCTTGCGCAGTTCGTAGATCGTGCGGCGCGTCAGCACTTCGCGTCGGTGCGACAGGAAGCACTGCAGGATTTCCTTCAGGTTCAGCAGCTTCGGCTGGCCGTCGACCAGCGCGACCATGTTCATGCCGAACGTGTCCTGCAGCTGCGTCGCCTTGTACAGGTTGTTCAGCACCACTTCCGGCACTTCGCCGCGCTTGAGCTCGATCACGACGCGCATGCCGCTCTTGTCGGACTCGTCGCGGATGTCGGAGATGCCTTCGAGCTTCTTCTCGTTGACGAGCTCGGCGATCCGCTCGAGCAGCGAGCGCTTGTTCACCTGATACGGCAGCTCGTCGACGATGATCGCCATCCGCTGGCCGCGGTCGATCTCCTCGAAGTGCGTGGCCGCCCGCATCACGACGCGGCCGCGCCCGGTGCGGTAGCCGTCGCGCACGCCGGCGACGCCGTAGATGATGCCGGCCGTCGGGAAGTCCGGCGCCGGGATGATCTCGATCAGCTCGTCGATCGTCGCTTCCGGGTTGCCGAGCAGGTGCTGGCACGCGTCGACGACTTCGTTCAGGTTGTGCGGCGGGATGTTGGTCGCCATGCCGACCGCGATGCCCGACGAGCCGTTGATCAGCAGGTTCGGAATGCGCGACGGCAGGACCGACGGCTGCATTTCGTTGCCGTCGTAGTTCGGCTCGAAATCGACCGTTTCCTTGTCGATGTCGGCAAGCAGCTCGTGACCGATCTTCGCCATGCGAATTTCGGTGTAACGCATCGCCGCGGCATTGTCGCCGTCGATCGAGCCGAAGTTGCCCTGCCCGTCGATCAGCATGTAGCGCAGCGAGAAGTCCTGCGCCATCCGCACGATCGTGTCGTAGACCGCGGTATCGCCGTGAGGGTGATATTTACCGATCACGTCACCGACGATACGCGCCGACTTCTTGTACGCGCGGTTCCAGTCGTTGTTCAGTTCGTGCATCGCGAACAACACGCGCCGGTGCACGGGCTTGAGGCCATCGCGGACATCCGGGAGGGCACGTCCGACGATCACGCTCATCGCGTAATCGAGATACGAACGGCGCATTTCCTCCTCTAGGGAGGTGGGCAGGGTCTCTTTGGCGAATTGATCCATGTATCCGTATCGTTTCGGAGCGAAGACGGCGAACGCCTTTCGCGTGGGCGCTGCATGCGCAACGCAACGCGAGATTCTAACATGCGCCCATCAGCCGCCAATCCGCCTCCCCCTCTATATGTAAACAGCAAAAATCGCGGTGGCCGCGAATCGGCCGAAATCGCATGCGACTCGACGTCGCAGGCGGTCGCCCCCCGCGTTTCATGCGCACGAGTAAACAACTGCATGCATTCACGCAATTTCGCCGCCTAGCTCTTGACAATCTCTAAAAGTTACGGCAGGCCGGTGTTGCGCATGCACCACAAAGTTGAAGCGATCTTGGGGTGGGGAGGATTTTTTTTCGTAGGAAGGGAACGATATGGCAAAATGCCAACGCACTGAAAGTTAGACGCTGCTCGAAGTCTACACAGAGCGGTGCCGCGTTTTTTGTGCCGCACCAATGTTATACTTCGAGCAATGTATGACTTGTCACCGTCAACAGGCTCGCAGTAAACCTGCGGTAATCTCAATTTCGAGAGGAGAAATATGAATAAACTTTCAAAGCTCGCGTTCATTGCAGCTACCGCAGTTATGGCTGCATCCGCTTCGGCACAGTCGGTGCCGGCGTCGCGTCAAGCCGTCAATGACAACTGGGTGAACGGCACGGGCGAATGGGTGTGGATGAACGGCACGAACGAGCTCTGCTGGCGCGATGCGTTCTGGACGCCGGCCACCGCCAACGCGAAGTGCGATGGCGCACTGGTCGCCCAGGCACCGCAGCCGCCGGTCGCTCCGGTCGCTCCGGCCATCACGAGCCAGAAGATCACGTATCAAGCTGACGCACTGTTCGACTTCGACAAGGCAACGCTCAAGCCGCTGGGCAAGCAAAAGCTGGACGAACTGGCTTCGAAGATCGAAGGCATGAACACGGAAGTGGTCGTCGCAACGGGCTACACGGACCGTATCGGTTCGGACAAGTACAACGACCGTCTGTCGCTGCGCCGTGCGCAAGCCGTGAAGTCGTACCTGGTCAGCAAGGGTGTGCCGGCCAACAAGATCTACACGGAAGGCAAGGGCAAGCGCAACCCGGTTACGACTGGCTGCAACCAGAAGAACCGCAAGCAACTCATCGCCTGCCTCGCACCGGACCGCCGCGTGGAAGTCGAAGTGGTTGGTACGCAGCAAGTGCAGAAGACGACCGTTCCGGCAAACTAAGCCGCGGTTTTCGACTGCTTCAAAGCCCCGCTCCGGCGGGGCTTTTTCATTGACGCCCGTCCAGGCGCTCGCTGGCCTCGTCGTCCGCCCGCTTATATACTCGGGGCTGACGCACCGAAGCACCGCCCTCCTCTCGTAGCCCGTTTGCCGACATGACCAACGCCGATCCGCACGAACTCCAGAAATTCAGCGACCTCGCTCACCGATGGTGGGATCCGAATGCCGAATTCAAACCGCTGCACGACCTGAACCCGGTCCGGCTCGGCTGGATCGACGCGCATGCGCACCTGGCCGGCAAGCGCGCACTCGACATCGGCTGCGGCGGCGGCATCCTGTCCGAATCGATGGCCGGTCTCGGCGCCCAGGTGAAAGGCATCGACCTGTCGACCGAAGCGCTCGGCGTGGCCGATCTGCACAGCCTCGAAAGCGGCATTTCGGTCGAGTACGAGGCGATCGCCGCCGAAGCGATCGCCGCGCGCGAACCGGGCACCTACGACGTCGTCACGTGCATGGAAATGCTCGAGCACGTACCGTCTCCCGGCGACATCGTGGCCGCGTGCGCGACGCTCGTGAAACCGGGCGGCTGGGTGTTCTTCTCGACGCTGAATCGCAACCTGAAGTCCTACCTGTTCGCCGTGATCGGCGCGGAATACATCGCGCAAATGCTGCCGAAGGGCACGCACGATTACGCGCGTTTCATCCGCCCGTCGGAACTGGCCAGCTTCGTGCGCGCGACGGATCTGCACATCGTCGAGATCAAGGGCATCACGTACCACCCGATCGGCAAGCGCTTCGCGCTGTCGAACGACACCGACATCAACTACCTGGTTGCGTGCCGTCGCGGCGCGTGACCCTCCACCCGGCATGACGACTCCCCTTTCGACCGCGCGGATCGCAGACGAACCGCGCCTGTTGCACTGCGATGCGGTCCTGTTCGATCTGGATGGCACGCTCGCCGACACGGCGCCCGACCTCGCGGCAGCCGTCAACAAGATGCAGCGCGAGCGCGGCCTGCCCGAAACGTCGCTCGACGTGTTGCGGCCGCTGGCCTCGGCCGGCGCGCGCGGCCTGCTCGGCGGCGCGTTCGGCATCGATCCTCACACGCCCGGCTACGAAGCGATGCGCGACGAGTTCCTGGCCAACTACGCGACCGATCTGTGCGTGCATACGACGCTGTTCCCCGGCATCGGCGACGTGCTCGACGAACTCGATGCGCGCGGCGTACGCTGGGGCATCGTCACGAACAAGGCGATGCGGCTCACCGCACCGCTCGTCGAGCTGCTCGGCCTCGCGCCGCGCGCCGCCTGCGTCGTCGGGGGCGACACAACACCGCACTCGAAACCGCATCCGGCCCCGCTGCTGCATGCCGCCGAGCAACTGATACTCGCGCCCGAGCGTATCGTCTACGTCGGTGACGACCTGCGCGACATCCAGGCCGGCAGCGCCGCCGGCATGGCTACGGTCGCGGCCGCATACGGCTATTGCGGCGACGGTATCGCGCCGGCCGACTGGCAGGCCCAGCACCTCGTCGGCACGACGCAGGAACTGCGGCACCTGCTGCGCGATGTTGGGCTATAATGGTCGATCTTATCCGCGGGGGCGACCTGGTTTCGACAGGGGTTGTGAAGCGGCTAGGGCATGTCGAGGACCCGTCACCTCGTTAATCAATGGGAAAATCGTAACTGCAAACGACGATACGTTCGCACTGGCAGCCTAAGGGCCGCCGTCCTCTGCCTAGTTCACTGACGGGCTAGTGTCGCAAGACCGGTAGCAATACCGCCAGAGGTCATTTACGTCAGTTAAGCCCTGTCGGCGTCGCGACGCCAGGGTCGAAAATCTAGCGAATCGCCGTAGTGCAGCGTGTTCGTCCGCGTCGCTGCGGTTAAATCAAAAGACTGGACTAAACATGTAGAACTAGTCGTGGAGCGCTTCTGGACGCGGGTTCGATTCCCGCCGCCTCCACCAAATACCCGCCAAACGTCTCCAACGTTTGACCAGAGAACCCCGCCAAGCCTAGCTTCGCGGGGTTTTTCGTTTCCAGCTACGCCAAAGTTTGCCAATCGACAGCTAGGGGTATTTGGGGGTATTTTCTGGGGTATCCGATATACCCCCGCGCACTGATACCCCCATGCCGCTTACCGACACGACCATTCGCAACACGAAGCCGGCCGAGAAACCCATCAAGCTGTTCGACGGTGGCGGCCTGTTTCTCCTCGTCACGCCGGCCGGGCAGCGCTACTGGCGGCTCAAGTACCGCGCCGCCGGCAAAGAGAAGCTGTTGGCGCTCGGCGTGTATCCCGAGGTCACGCTCGCAACGGCGCGCCGGAAGCGAGACGAGGCCCGGGAAAAGCTGGCTGCTGGTATCGATCCGAGCGAAGCGAAGAAGGCGGAGAAGCGAACAGTCCGCCAGAACGCGGAAAACTCGTTCGAGGCAGTGGCGCGCGAATGGCACGCCAAGTACGCACCCACTTGGTCGGAAAACCACGGCGGCCGCATCCTGCGGCGCCTGGAGGTCGACGCCTTTCCATGGATCGGCGGCAAGCCCATCGCAGACCTCGCGCCGCCAGACGTGCTCGATGCTCTTCGCCGAGTGGAAAAACGCGGCGCGCTCGAGACGGCCCACCGCCTCCACGCCAACATCAGTCAGGTGTGCCGTTATGCTGTGGCGACCGGACGCGCGCAGCGTGACGTAACTGCGGACCTCCGCGGCGCGCTGCCGCCGGTTCAGCAAGAGCACATGGCCGCGCTGACCGATCCGAAGGAGGTCGCCGAGCTGCTGCGCGCGATCGATGGCTACCAAGGCACCTTCCCTGTGATTTGCGCCCTCCGCCTCGCCCCGCTGCTCTTTCAACGGCCTGGCGAACTGCGCGCCGCCGAATGGGCCGAGCTCGACCTCGATGCAGGGATCTGGGAGATTCCAAGCGACCGAATGAAGCGCACCAAACAGGGCAAGGCCTCGGGTGGCGCCCACATCGTGCCGCTATCGTCTCAGGCAGTCATGGTACTGCGCGAATTGCACGCGCTGACGGGCAACGGCCGATTCCTGTTTCCCAGCGTCCGGACAAAGGATCGCCCCATGTCGGACAACACGATCAACGGCGCGCTGCGCCGGCTGGGGTACGACGGCGACACGATGACAGGCCACGGCTTCCGCGCGATGGCTCGCACGATCCTGGACGAGGTACTGGGCTTACCCGCAGCAATCATCGAGGCACAACTCGCGCACGCCGTGAAAGATCCGCTCGGGCGCGCGTACAACCGCACCGCCCACCTACCCCAGCGTCGCGAAATGATGCAGCAGTGGGCCAACTACCTTGACCGCCTCAAGGCAGGAGCGAACGTCGTCGCGATCAATTCGGCCCGCGCGTAGCATCGAGTTATCCGTCCGAGATTTCGCTCTCCGCAAACAAGCGATGTGACTTGCTGCGACAAAGTTGGGCTCGATTTTTCGGTCTCGAGTGTAGCAATTTGCTATAGTTCGATCACTGCGCTGGTCAAGCGGACCTTTCTGCTGAATTTTTCGATGCGCGGATATCACCTGTGGATAACTGCCTCCGGCAGTTTTTTTCACGTCCAAATTTTGCCGTTCGTGCCGCCGCATTGCTTCGTAAGCAAGTTATCCACAGGCGCGATCGTGCCAAGGAACGAACTATGAAGGTTGTTGCTCGCAAAACAGATGCCAAGCTGCTCGCTCGGCTTGCCGCCGCGGCAAAGAAACAATTGACCGCAGCAGACATCGAGCAGCAGCGCGTGTCGTTCGTCTATAGCGTCATGGGGCAGCGCGAAGGTATGACGCGCGAGAAGGTTGAGAACTTGCTGAAGCAGCACGCTGCTGTCTGAAAGTATGATCCTCTGGGAACTGGCTCAGACCGAGAAGAACAAGCAATACACGCAGCTAGAAGTTGCCAACACTGCTCGCCAATTCTCCTTCCTACTATCTCTGATAGAGGTCGCGACAGCGACGCAACAACAATGGCTCTCTGAAAGAGTCATCAAGGCGCTGAACTACCATGCTATCGCCTGCCTGCATGACTATGCAGGGGAGTACAGGCCATGCGGCGTCGAATTGGGGAAGGATGATGGTGACCACCGGCCTCCGATGCCTCATTCAGTGCCGGCGCAGATGGAACATTTCGTCCACTATATCAACTCAAGGTGGACCAAATTTGATGCACCCAAGCTGGCTGCCTTTGTTCTGTGGCGCCTCAATCATATTCACCCGTTCGTAAATGGGAACGGGCGGACTGCGCGCGCCGCTGCATACTTCGTAGCTTGTTTGAAGCTTGGTGGAGCGTTGCCAGGCAAGAAGACACTCCCTGAGCTGCTTTGTGACAACAGGGGCGAGTACGTAGCGGCATTAAAGGTAGCAGATCGCTCTCAGATCAAGAACGCGCGCCCCGACGTTGGCCCTCTTGCAAGCCTCATCGGTCAATTGCTCGACGAGCAGATTAAGAGCGCCTAACGCAACGTCGTCAGTGGCCGCGCTCCGTAGACAGCCGCGCGCCTCCGCTTCCGACGGACAGCCCGCCCACGTTAGAAGGCGACACCGCGGAAGGACGATCCCCTGACCTTCGATCTGTAGTGCTCAATGGCTGATTTCAACATCGCTGCTTTCCTAGCGCCTTCCGTCTCCATCGTTGCGATGTGTGTCTCCGCCTATTTCGCGCGGACAGCGATCAACGTCAACCGGAAGGATCGCGAAAGCAAGAACCATATGGAGCAGGCGGTTCTCGCGCTGGAGCACGCTTACGAAGCGCTGACCAACGATGGACGATCAATTACCCCTGTCGAATCCAACCGCCTCAACTGGCTAACGGCCGCGCGCCATATCGAGTCGTACAAGGTGCTGAAGCAAGGCGTGACTGAGCGCTCGCACAAAGCCATGATTGAGGACACCGAGGAATACTGGCGCCATCGCTTCTACGTCGCGCTGGATATGTATCGTATTCACGACGTCGGCTACTACGCGGAAAAGCAAGTTCCGAAGGCATCGGAGCTCGACGTCGGATCCCTGATCGTCGTATATGGATTCGCCTCATGGCCTGACGATAAGGACGACATCCTGAACAAAGCCGACTTTGCCGGCATCGTGAACAGTCACGACATTCGACAAGGCAACATCGGGCTCACCCGGTATCTCGAGCAATCAAAGAAGTTCGCGCCCATATTCCAAGCTATCGACGAACGTCGCCGTGCCGAGCTCGAAGCGGCTCGCACAGAACGCGATCAGGCGGCGGCGTCCTCGACGGCGTCTGGCTCCTCGTAGCAATGACGGCCAGAGATTGCGTAGATAGATGTTTGTCGTCTACGCGGGCTCGCAGTCATTGGAGTCAGTTCGCTCATCACGCTCGATAGCCAACCGGATCAGCTAGCCAGCGATGCACCTCCTCATTCCGCCAGACGGTGCAGCGTCGGGTTAGCTGAATCGGCTGCGGCGCGCGGCCCTCAAGGTAGCGCTTCCTCCATGTTTCCCGTGATACCCCAACGAACGGCGCAATCTGGCTCCATCGTGAGATGCCGACGAGCGGCAGCGTGGCCACATGCTTATGCATGGCGCGCCTCCGCTTCGGCCAATGCCGCACGCCCGTAGACCCGCTTCACCCATGTTCCACGTCCGTCACCGTGCCCAAGCCATGTCGACACGCCCGCAGCTGCCTCCCGGCGTGATACGCCGGCCGCCTTCTGCCGCTCCAGGTGCTCGGTCGCGTACGCGTATCGAAGGCTATGGGGGGCACGCTCGTCAGTCATACCGACCTTACGCACGACGTAGTGGTAACGCTCCATCGCTCGTTTCAGATCCGGCTTGCGAACCAGCTTACCGCCGTACTCATTCGACAGTCCGATCGCCCGCTCCACCAGTTCAGCAGCGCGCCGCCGATCCAACGGTGGGCTCCGCCGCGTCTTGCCTCCCTTCGTCCCGTGGATGATGGTCACGAAGCCATCCCCGATCGAGCTCGACAGCACGCGCCGCCAGTCAGCCAGCGATTTGATGCTTTCTACGGCCTCGCGGGCACGCAGTCCGAATTCGAGCTGCAGCTCGAGCACAACCGCGATGCCTGGATCGATCGCAGCAACAGCAGCACGATACGGTTCCAGCTCGTCGCGCATCATTGGGCGCTTCGTGCCGGCCCGGCTCGCGCCCGACAGACCGAGCGCCGCATTGCTCATCTTGTCGGCAAACGGCCGCCGACCGATCCCTTCGAGCGCGGTTCGGATGTGCGACATGTTGTTGCCCGCCGTCCGATTCGAGAGCCCTCGCGCGATCATGTCGTTCGACCAAGCGATCAAGTGCTTCGCTTTGAGCTGGCCGGTCGTATGAACCTGAAAGCCAATGCTCCACAGAAACTGCGCGAAACGTGCAAGCGACTCCTCCCGACCTTTGTAGGTCAGGTTTGCCTGTTTGCCACGCGCCCCGCGCGCAGCACGGCACAGGTCGGCCGTGAGAGATTTGTGCGACATGCGTACCCCGCATCCATGACGTGAGGCTCGACCCCCAGTTGCCTCCCTGTCCGCTGGACGGAGCCGCGAAATCGCCGCTGGGAGACAACAAACGGGGGCACGAGCCTCGGCCTGGTGAGATTGGGAGCGTTCTACGCCAGCAAGCTGGCGCAGCCCGGCGCGCATCAACCCGATGAGGGTTGGCACGCGGCGGGAGGACGCTTCCCCCGTTTGATCCGTGTTTTGGCTTTGCGACCGATCGGGGGCGCCAATGCCCCGACCGCGCGAATTGATGCGTGCCGAGCGAGTCGACACGAGATTCCAGACACCGAGGCCAAGCGCGCCGCCAGTCGTCACGAGGACGATTGAGACGGACGCAGCAAGGCATGGCGTTAGCGCTGGGGGCGCACGTCACGGATTGATTGCCGCGGGAGCGGCATACGGGGATTGCACATCGTGCCTTTCGCAGGAAGCAAAAGGCGATGGAGGGCTTCACCTATCGGCGAAGCAGTCACGAGCCCATCAGGAATCGATGGACGGATTTTGGGTGTAGGCCCTACTCAGTTCATTCGGTGATCAAGTCACCGTGCCCGCAGAGCAGGCTTTCCAAACAATTGCCGATCAGTTTCGGCGCACTTCAGTCGATGCCCTTAACCCGGGCTAGGCGTGAGGCAAGATTAGCGGCACCCGTGCCGCTTGGCAACGGTTTTCCACGGACCGGCGCGGCCCCTCTCATCCTCGATGAAAAATGTCGGTCGCGGTTACAGAGTGACGCATTCAAATTTTCGCGATAGCCTTGGGGCGCCGTGCGGTTTCGCAAAGTGACGCCTTGTCACGACACGCACAGCAATGCTGTTGCGGTTGCACAACAGCAAACGGGGAAAATAGGAATAGCCGTCTTGGGGGAAGGATTGTGAACGGCACTACTCATTACGATGTGTTGCGCGTGACGCGTGACGCGCCGCCAGAAGTCATCCGCGCCGCCTATAAGGCACTCTCTCAAAAGTGGCATCCGGACAAGAATCCGAGCCCCGAAGCTGGCGCAATCATGCAATCGATCAATGACGCATATGCCGTCTTATCTGATCCGTCCGAACGCGCCGGTTATGACCGGACGCTGCATCCCACCAACACCGAATGGCCAAGACCCGGAACCAGCCAACATGCGGCAAACCACGGCGCCGGCGCTGCTGCCGCACAACCGAGGCGACGCTCCACGTTTCAAGTTGATTGGGAAGCAGTCTCGCGCGCGCAAGGCGATCAAAAGCGCAGATATCGAGTGTTCGGGCGCGATAGCGTGCTCGCCGCGGTTAAGACTTTTGGGCTGCTGTTCGCAGCAATCTTCCTTCTGGCGTTCCTTTCGCGAAAGTAATTCCTCGCGCGGTCGAGCACTGCACATCATCCGGTGCGCCTTCTATCGGCGAGCGATCGGCAACGGACGGGCGTGATTTTCAATAGGTGCATCGCGAGGATCTCGCCCCGTCTTGATCGACCACGCGATCAGAAGGCGCGAGCCAACGGAATGCGACGGCTCACTGCCCCGCCGATATGAATCGAGGGTACTCCGCGGGACAGAAGCGTCTCGCGCAAGGTCATATAACGAGTACCCGTTACGGCAGATATCTGCGAGCATGCGAAACCAATCGAGGCGGAAGGCCTGACTAGACACCGCCCGATCAAATGGTAATGGGTTGTTTCTCATGAGCCGGCGACTGCCTTCGTGCTATATGGACTATCGGGATCCGTGATCTTGAGTATCCAAATTGGCCGGTGGCGAAGTTACGCGAGCAGGAACGCCTACAACGGCACCAGTCAAGGTTGCGCCCCATAAGGAAGAAGCGCATTCACGTTCGTACTACGGACCGGCTGTTGGCTCGCTGGTACAGCCGCCGCCCCAGCAACCCCGGGCACGAACGGCAAAAGCTGATTGAGCGCATCAACAGAACGTCGCTGGACCGCCACTGGAAGCTCGCCGCCAAGCGCGGTCTGCGCCGCTCGTTCGTTGACGAACTGATTGATCGAATTACGGGCAATGTTCAGCGCCGGAATTTTTAACTTGTCAGAAATTGCCGTCAGCGCATTCAGCGCCATCGATGCACCCGCGGCAGCCGTATTCGAATGATTCACCGCGGCGCCAGCCGGCTCGGCCTGCACATTTGCCGCCACTCGCCCGATCTGCCGAAGCTGCGCCGCCTGCTGCGGCCCGAACAACGCATTCAGCTTCACATTCCCGATCGAGTTCAGCGCCTTGTTGAAGGCCGCTTGCGAGAACGTCCCGATCTCGTCGCTCGCGCCGCCGAGCGCCTTGCCCTTCAGATATTCGAGCGCCTGCATCTGCAGCGCGCGCCCCTGGTCCGGAACCATCCCCATCAGCGCATTAACGTCGTCCGCGGCGCCATTCAGCACGTATTTGTTGAAAAAATCGTCAGGCACCGCGCGGCCGCTGACGACTGCCCTGAGCGCCGGCGTCGATTCGATCGTGCCGAATCGAGCTGCCGCAGCATCGCGTGCGCGGTTGAACGCCGCGATCGCCTCGGCGCCCTGCGCCGCCTCACCACCGAGCAGCGGCTCGGTATTGTCGAGCGCGTCGCGCACGATGCCGAGCGCCCTGACGATGTTCCCGTTCTTCCCATCGTTGTCCGCGATGCCCTGCGACAGAATCGTCTTGAACTGCTCGGCCGTGCTGACGTTGAGGGGCGTTTCGCCGCTGGCGAATCGATCGAGCTGTCGGTCGATCACGCCGGGCAGATGGAGATCGCGCATCTGCTCCCCCAGCTGCTGCCGCGCGGTCGTCACAAACTGGGTATGGTCGAGCGGGATGTCGTTCCCGTTGATCGCATGGGCCCGCGCATACATTTCAGCGACGCGCCCCTGGGCTACGGTGTCCTCGCGCGCGAGCGCGTCCATCAGCTGTCGGCCAGTCTGATAGTCCCCGAGCGCCTCGTTCGCACCCTGCCGATTCAACGAATCGATCAGCGCGGTATTCTGGTCCGCGTACCGCCGCATCAGCGGTTCGCCGCCGTTTTGGATGCCCCGCAGGTTCTTCTCGGTCGTGAACTGCCGCGGATCGCGGGTCGCCTGCCCCAGCGTCAGGCCGTTCTGCGGGCCCAGTACCGCCGCTCCCTCTGCCTGGCGCAGCGCCGCTGCAGGATCGAGAGTCCGGTTGGTCGCAAGCGCGTCCGTGATCTGCGATCGCACGTTGTTCAGGATGTTGTCGGGGATCACCGAAAGGTCGATGCCCTGGTCTGCCGCTGCCTGACGGATGACCGCATCGGCATTCTGAGACGCAGCCGCCTGAGTCGACGGCAGCCGCGCGCCGACGTTCGACATGACGCGGCTGATACCGGTCGCCAGGCGATCGGCAACGGCACCGAGCGCCGAACCGGCGCCCCCGCCGACCATTCCCCCCAGCGCGCCGACGCCCGCACGTTCAGCCATTGTCCCGAGCGTGTCGCCCTGGTGCATCGGTTGCGCCGCGCCCGTCACCGCACCGGCTACCGCACCACGGCCGACCATGCTCGCCAGCCCGCGCGCGCCGCCAACGATCGGGCCGCCGATCAGGTTCACGGGGTTCGCAATCGCACCGCCGATGTCGCCGACCGCCTGCTCGGTGCTGTTCGCCGGCGCCGGTGTGATCGAATCGACGCCTCGCTTAATCAGCGTGTCGACGTCCTGCAGCTGCGGATCGTGGCCGAACGCGCCGCCGACCGCGTTGATAGTGGCGTTCACGGGGTTTGCGACCAGGCCGACCGCATCAGCAACCCCATGACCGACAGCGCGCGCCGCCAGACCGAGCTGATGCCCGAAGTTGTCGACGGTCCACGGAGAAGCCTGCGGAGCGGCCGATGGGCCGCTCGGGGCGGCGATCGATCCGTTCAACTGGGCGAGCAATTGCGGATCCGTGACATAGTTCGGTGTCGCTGCGTTTGCCGTCCCCGACACCGCGCTCGCGACGGCGTTCCCGATACGCGCGAGCATGCCCGGCTGTGCTGTGGTTCGCTGTGGCAGCTGCGCGCGCTGCACAGTCTGCATCGCGCCCTGCAGCTTTGCGACATATTGCGGATCCTCGGCATAGCCGGCAGCCTTCAGCGCCGAAGCGTACCGATTCATGTCGGCACCAACGCCAACGGCGCCAGGGTACTTTCGCGAAATCAGGCTCGCATAGTCGGTAGCAAAATCGCCCGGGGTTGCATAGGCGCGATACGCATCCGTGCTGCCCGTCATGTTGTCGCGCGCCGACACACCGCCGCCCGACAAATCCTTGATGTTGCCGAGGTTGTTCGTGCCCGGGATCACAGACTTGCCCCAGCCCGTTTCATGCCCCCATTGCGCGAGCAGGACATTGCGATCGACGCCGAGCTTCTGGCCAACAGCATCCGCGACGCCGCCGTATTGCTGGATGAACGAAGCCGGGCCGATTTGTGCGGGGGCGGCCGATTCTCCGCCGTTCAGTTGAGCCAGAAGAGACGGATCGGTTACGTAGTTCGCCATCACTGCACCTCGAGCCAGCCATGGCCGTCGAATTGATATGACTTGCCGCCGATCGCCTTGACCTTGCCAACTGGAATTGCAGCGGTACCGTTGGCCGGTACCCCAGAAAGCGACTGCACCGCCGGCGCGCCCGGGCGCGGCTGGCTCGCATAGTCCTGGTTCGCGTTCGCCACGATGGAAGGGATCAGCGTGGCGCCGGGGCCCGCCTGCGCCTTCATCGCCTCGATCGCGAGATCCCGCGCCCGCGCCTTCTGTTCGATGGTCGCTGGCGTATCTCCGGCCTGCGGGAAGTACTTCTTGTCCTCGTTCACGAACTCAGAATCGGCAATGGCCGCGCCCGATTCCTTGCGCAAAACTGCGCTGATGAAATTTCGCTTTGCCTGGTCGTACGATTGTTGCTGCTCGCTCGGAGCGATAGTGCTCTGTGCAAGTCCACCAAGGAGGCCTGGCAATGTCGCCGTTGAATTTGCAGCATTGCTGAGTGCCCCACCAACCCATGGTACAGAGCCAAGCGCAGCGGAAATCCGACCACCACTGGTGACACCCGACGCTTCGAGCTGTCGCAGCAGGTTCTGTGCATCGAGCGCGCGCGCGCCGAACGCAACGGCGTTCGACTGCTCGCCGGACAGGTTGCCGATCGACGAGCTGATCGGCTTCCCGTCCGCGCCGAGCACCGGCGTCGTCTGCCCGGTTAGCTTGTTCACGACGATGCCGTTCTTCGGGTCGTAATCGAGGGCGCGCATGTTCTGCGCACGCGTCTCGATCCCTTCGCTCGCGAGGTTGTGCCGCTGCGTCTCGCCGAACTGCGATTGCGCGAGTTGCTGGTCGATCGCCTTGCCGTGCTGGTCAAGCTGCTGCATGACCGTGAGCGCCTCGCGCTGCTTGTTCGCGACGAGAGTCAGGTCGTACGTCGCCGGCATGCTGGCGACCGAATCCGGCCCGAGATGCGTCACGGCCCATTTGCGCGCGAGATCGTAGCTTGCTTGGTCCGTGACACCATTGAGCACCTGGCCGATCGCACCCAGCTTCTGGAGCGAACCGTCGATACTCGCCTTCTGCTGCGCGAGCTGTGCCGACTGCGTCTCGGCAAGCGACTTCGCGAGGGCAGGCACGGCGGCGCCATATCCGCTCGACGCGACATTTCCGACGATCCCGCCAGCGTTCAGCGTACCGTCCGCGTTCATCGCCCCGGGCGCCTTGAATGCAGCGTTCAGCGCCTGAGCCTGATCGACCTCGCGCTGCTTATCCTGAATCGCCAGATCGTACAGTTGGTTCTGGCGCTGCGCGCCCTGCAGGGCCGTGGCCTGCGCATACGTCATCAGCGGGTTCTGGATCTGAACCGGCTGGACCTGAAGAGCGATATTGGGATCGAGTGCCATGTTTACTCCGTGAAATTCCAAATATGTTCCTGATGCAGTCAGGTCGCGCTATCCACCAGATGACGCGAGACGCTACTGCGCCGGGCAATGTCGAGCAGCGCGGCGCGTGCGTCCGCTGGGATGGCCCGCTTCGCCGCCTCCGCGACAACAGCCGGCAATGTCGACACTGACTGCTGCTGTGATGGCGGCGCGGGCGGCACACCTCCGTTATCGATCGCAGCACGGATGCGCGCATGCCACGCCTCGCGTGATTCAGTCGGGTATGCCCGGCCGACGCCGACCTTGCTCGCCATCGCCAAAGCAGTCTCATCGGACAGCCACCACGCGCCGCCTTGCTTCCGCTCAGGGGAGTCCGATTCGACGACCCATTTCGCCTTGAAGCCGGCCCAATTCGATTTGACGGCGTGCTCGACAGCCTGCGCGGGCGTCATACCGCACTTTTCAGCCTCGTCCCTGACGGCCTCCCATGCAGTCGGTGTGAGCGGTAGGCGCTTCGCCTTCCGGAGCGCAAGCCAATCGACTGCGTGCTGACGCTCAACGCCTTCGGCGACAAGTGCCTTTGCGTTCAACGGTTTCTCGTCTGCCGGATCAGATACATCCGCACCGCGCTTGCGCGTGTGCGCTTGTTTTTTGTCTTTCTCTTCTTCTGTATCTGTATCTGTATCTGTACGCGTGACATGACCGTGACCTGTCGTGACTTGTCCGTGACCGTCACGCGTGACATGTCCGTGACCTTCTTCGCCGACTCCTTCAACCGCGTCCAGTCCATCAGCAGACCTCGCGCGCTCACGTTGACGACGCTTGCGTTCAGCGCCAGTCGGATCGCCGTCGCTCTTGAATTGGCGCCCCTCCCAACCCAGCGGTTGCAACGTCTCACGATCGATCAATGTGACTTCGGCCAGACGCCGCGCGACCTCGTCGAGCTCGTCCACTTGCAAGCCCAGCTTGACGGCAACCTTGCGCTTGAGAAGAGCGCCACCTTCGTCGAGAATCCCTTTGCCCTTGCAGCACAAGATCGCGAAGAAGTACCAGCGATCGCTTGGAGCGATCAGGCGCAGCTTCTCGTCGTCGACGGCGTCGGTGTACATGCGGAACCACGGCATATTTTTCATGGTCATGCACCTCGCGCGCGCGTCAGCGATGACCTAGCATCGACCGCGACTTTCTGCGCGAGCTCCGCCAGCCCCTTGGGCGTCACCAGCACTTGAGCGACCGCCTTATCAGTGCCATCGTCACGATGGATAGTCGCGGTTCGGTGCTCGAGCACGCCACGCATGATCGCGACCTGGTACGCAGTCCAGCGGCCACCGCCGCGGCGATAGATCCATTGCTCGCGTGACAACCAGCTAAACAGGAACGTCGGCTTGACCTTCAGGCTCTTCGCTGCAGCCGTGATATTCACCGAGCCTTCAGCCGCCGACAGCCGGACGAGCGCGGCAGCGTATTGCGTCTGCTGCTGACTCGCGCCCTCAAGTCGGGCGCACCGATCGGCTAGGTCGGCGGCAAGCCGCAGCGCATCTGCCAGCGTCTGCGGGACGCTGTCCGGCGAGCGCGGTCGCTCAAGCTGCCCCCGAAGCCGCATGAACGCATCGACGAGACGCACCTGCCCCTTCCGGGAGTTGCGGCCACCGATGAACGGCATCGCGATCAGCGCGCCGCGTTCGTCGAGCTCGATCGCCCGCTGACTACGGTTCATCTCATCGGTGTAGGAGATCGGCGCAATGTTGCGCCGATCTATTGTGCCGTCCGCGATCAGACCGTCGAGCGTGCGCAATACGTCCCGGTGGTTCCGCCCGAACTCGCGTGCGATGGTCAGCGAGTCGGTAATCGGCGCGCCGCCGCGCAGGTGTACGAGAGCGGACGAGGTGCTATCATCAGCACGGGTCGTCGGGGTCGCGCTCTTGCCGGAGTCGCGGCCCTTTTGCTTTCTTGGGGTCGTCATGCTGGGTCACGCCTCCGCTCGATAGCCGGCGGGATCTGCGAACCAGCGATGCAGTTCGCGATTCGGCCATGCCGCACAGCGTTGGGACAGGCGCTGGCGACGAGGGAAGCGCCCCTCGAGCTCGCGTTTGCGCACGGTCTCGCGCGAGAAAGGCACGAAGGCCTTCAGGTCATTCCAGCAAGTGAGGCCGTCAAGGGGCAGCGATCGCGGCTCGGGGAGCGCGGCCCCAGCCGCCGCGTGGGTGAGGTTGGTTGACATGCGCAAAACCTTGCGGATTAGTGGACACAGCCGCAGGGTAAGTGGCACGCAGGCCGCAACCAATAGATGCGCGCGTTAGCGCGCGCTATCGAGCCTTAGCGCGCCTTAACGAGCTTTAGCGCGACGCAAGCGCTCCCCGAGATTTTTCTTTGTGAGAAATTTCACGACGCCGCTATCGTTCCACTTCACCCCTTCTGAATCCGCATAGCCAATCAATGGCGCGGGCGGATTTTGATCCTGCGCGAGCAGCACAAGGGCGCCCCATACGGAATGAACGTCGCCGCCGTCCACCGCCTTCTCTTTCGCTTTCTGGATAATCGATTTAAGAGGGTTACTCCGCGACGTGACTGTGCGTTTTCCCGTAGCGAGGTCGGGGGTCGCCTGCCGCAGCCGATCGTGACCGATGACCTCCGGCAACCTATTCCTGCCGCCAGGCTCGACAAATGATCCTGCGGGCACGCAGGTATGTGCCCGCATCTTGGCGGCCTGCAGTCCAGCAATAACGTCTGACTGCGCCCATTTCATTTTCGGCGCAATATCAACAGCATGCCCCTCCGGTGGAAGAAGTGAATCGGGACAGGGCCATCCCGCTTGTCGAAGCATGTATATAAAACCACCGCGCCGCCATCCGACGCGATCGGGATCGATTGTCCGCCCTTTCGTAACCCCGCGCACTAACGGCCTAGACTCCCTCTCTTGCTCGATCGTCTGATTACCGCTGGATATAAGCAGCGCCGGCTTAGGCTCACACTGAGCCACACCGCGCAATAACGCTGGCGATAGACGCACTGGCTCGATTTTGCCGATCGCACTGGAACGCAGAAGCAGTTGCCGAATGTCTTCTGCATGACCGATGGCGATTTCATGTATCGCGACCCTTCGCTCCAGTATCACTGGACTATTCAAAAGGAATGCTGCGATTTGCTTGATCGACTCGCCAGTAAATTCGGCCAGCTTGGTCAGTGCCTCGCGATAGCTAATAAACTCGGCGTGCAATTTCGCACGTTCTTCGGCCTCGATCGCCGAAAATGAGCGCGGTCCGTCGGTACTCATCGCATCCCTCTGCGAAACCCTTATGAGGAACCGCGCCGGCCGGGTAAGGGAGCCCGGTTTTCGCCCCGTCGAGCTAGGCGCGGTTGAAACGATTATGCCAAATGGGGGCGCTGACGTTTCGCTCCCGCCTGGCTGTGGGCGGCAGGCGATACTTCGCTGAGATCACGCCCGGCCGCGAATACTGGGCTGTCCGCCAAATCGTCCGCCCGCTGCATCATCAGATCCGACAAGGCCCGCGCGCCAACCATCAGGCCATAGGCGTCCGTCGAGTCTAGAGGCGTCCCGTCGTCAAAGTCTTCCTGCACCGAGCTCTCGGCCAAGATCTTGGTGATTGTCGAGATCCCCTGGAGCGCGCGGAACATATCATTCAGAAAGGACGTAATGCCGTCCGGGACATTAGGTGATGTGTCGAATCGATTGCGCGATTCGCTCAACACGCTAACAGCGCGCGCCGCCGGGGCGGCTTCCAACGTGGCCTTATCCATGTCGTGCCTCCCGATCGTCAGCAGCGCTCGCGCATTCGCGCATTTTCTCCCCCACCTCGCCGAGGTACCGCCCAATCAGTTCCGCTGCGCTCAAAAGGCCAAGGTGAGTGCCCTGTCCCAATGACTCAGCTCCAGACATGCTTGGCTCGCAAATGCTGTTGTGAACGAGCCGCGCAATTACGCCGATCGCTTCAGCAGCGCGATGTACGTCACCAATCAGTGACGTTGGCACTGTCGATAGTTCCGGCGCGCGGTCGTTGCTCCAATGATCTCGGGTCAGCGCGGCAGAGACCGCTTGATCCAGCTGTGCAGGCTTGATGTCAGACATTGCGCGCCTCCGCCTGGAGTTCGTCGCACAACGCAGCAAACAAGATGCGAATTTCCGTTTGCGCACCGTCAGTCAACAGCACGAAGGCATCAGCGCCGGCGCCCATCATCAAGTCACTCAACGCCTCCAACTGGTTGATCAACCGAGCGGCCGTGTTTCGCTTAGCCATGGCGCACCTCTTCGCGAGCAAGCTCGGCCAGGCGGCAAAGTGCATCGCCGGTCACATCAAGTGCATCTTGATAGGTTGGCGCGAGCGCTGCGGCGCGCAGCGCAGTGCGGATAATTTCGAGTGGGGATTGCAGTTGCTCAGGACGAGGGGCGGATTGGCGCATGATGCGGCCTCCAATGTCAAGATGAAGACCCGCTTCCCGTCGCCAAACGGGGGTGGGCGGGCACTGGACGGGGTTGGCGAACCGGGACATTGGAACCGGCAGACCCGAAGGTCTCCCCACCCAGGCCCACCCATTGACTGGACGTGCGAAGGTGTACGGACGTAAAAAAACCGCACTGCGGCGGTTGTCCGCCAATATCGTCAGGTCGCCAAACCCGAGCCGCTGTTGTTTCAGCGACGACCGCAGGTTATCGCCGCCCGTCGCGCGGCGTCAAGAGGGAATTTGTAAACTGGGGCGGCCGTGGCAAGATGCCGAGCAAACAGAAATTCAACTGATACGTGTCAAAGCCGGGGGGAACCGTGTTCAAGGCGCTGAAATCGATCTTCTCGAGAAGCACGTCGTCAAACGCAAACGCCGATGGAAATAACGCGCGCGCCCTACACTTCGCAGACAATGAAGCTGCGTTTGGATATGCCTGCGAGTACATCGACACCACGATCCGCGAAGAAGCCTTCATACCGGCAATCGTGACGCGAGTCGACAAGTCGGCCAAGGGCGACACATGGATTGCACTCAAGATAGCTTCCCCAGACGGGGGATTTGAATGGATTTCGGCGCCACGGGATCCGTCAATGCACCTCCAAGCCGGCGACCTTGCGATATTTTGGGTCGGCCAAACGACACCTGTACTGACCGGCCTTGTCGTCAATACTGTCTATCCGGAGCTCCACCCTACCCGCGGCTGGAAAATCAAGCGGTAATAGCCAGCGACGACCGGACGCTGTTCGTGTGCCGCTCCGCCCTTACGTCTTTCGGCGCCTGCCTTCAGCCTGCAACGAATCCAAGGCAGAAAAATCCGGCTCGGCGAGAGATTCAACCTTGACGGGCGTCGCGCCGGTCATACGCGCAGCGAAATAATCTCGCGTAACCATTGGAAAACCAGCGATGTTCACCGCATGCGCCCAGCCGTTGCGCTCCAACCATCGTCGCATACATGCGAGACTGCGCGGCTGGCAACCTACGAGCTCGGCCAGTTCGTCGCGCGTAAGGTATCGGCTGCCGTGCGGAAATCGTGATGTGTCGGTCATAGACATATGGCGCGGGACGCACTCGGCTCGAAACAGCGGACTCTCATTCACAATACAGCGGGTTGCCAATCAAGCAGAGGAGAACTCGAGGTGAGCCATAGGCTTTTGTCTCCAGAAGACCTGATCCGCGTGACCGGAAAGAAGCGATACAGCAAGCAGGCCGAGTGGTTCAAGGCGACGTTCGGGATCGACGTCGTCACGGCCGCGAACGGCGCCGTGATCATGACCTGGTCGACCTTCGAGTCGCTCCAGGCTAGGCGAAGAAAGCCGGCCTGGCCGGCGATGCACCAGGCACGCGCGAGCGGCCAGCTCTCCGGCCTGCCCTACGCCCTGTACATACGAAGAAATGATCGTGTGCACAGACTCTTGGCAGACCACGCGAGGCCGGCTGTCCGGAACACCAACGACACCAAAAACACTGCTCAATGCGGCGCCCTGATGCCGACTACCAGCCGCACCTTAACTTTTGGCTACTTCTCATGGGGTTCGCTTCGACTTAGGTGTCAGCCCGTTCAGAGCGGCCCTGGCCTTCCCGCCGACGGTGCGAGGGCCGGTCGACAGTCCCCCATGCAATTTGCACCGGCCGTTACTGTAGATCGCCGCGATCTTGCAGGGTGAGCCCGCCCGAGTCTTTGCTCCGCAAGCTAGACCGCGCAGTTCGTCGGGGAATGGGGGGAACAGCGGAACCAATAGGGGATCCTGAGACCGCCGATACTTTCCCTGTTTCATCAACAGCTCGTGCTCCGCAAGCTCTATCGCTTCGCGTTCAGTGCGGACATGGTCGCATTCGGCGTAATAGGCTCTCAGCCGATTTCGTCTGTCGGCATCGGTCACGGCGGCCCCCTACGCTTTAGGTGGCTCGATGAGCGCGGCAAGTTGCTTGATACGCTCGGCCATCTCAAGGAACCGCGCCGCCCATCCCGGGATTGGCGATTGACCTTTCACCCATCGACTCGGTGTGTTCTTGTCAACGTCCGCCATGCGGGCGAAGTCCGCTTGCTTCCACCCTAGGCGGGCAAGCGACGCAGTGAATTCGTCAGGGGTCATGTATGCGCCTCGCACGCGCGTGAGGATGACGCACTGATAATAGCGCGTCTCCCGATATGCGTACAGAACAGCGCGAAACGTACTCAATTTAACATAACGCTGCTTATCAATTTGCGGACGTGTGGACAAGTTTTGTCCGCTTTTCGGGAGGTGCCCGCCAATAAAGGCGTCCGCTGCTGCGCGCGATCTGCTCAACATTTAAGCACCCGCGCGCGGGAAAGTTATCCACAAGCTATGCCCGTCGACTTCAGCAACTGCCTGCCCCTCGAGGGTCGCTGGTCATACCCGCGTCGGCTGGCAGCATCATCAATTCGGGGGTATTTTTGGGGGTACATTTCAAAGCCAAAATGCCCACACCCTTTACTGGCGTGGCCTATATCCCATAATTCGAGTGACGCCGCCCCACCAAATACCCGCCAAACGTTCACCACGTTTCGCAAAGAAAACCCCGCCGAGCGTTGCTCCGCGGGGTTTTTTCTTGCCTGCGAAACGCACCCGCCCCACACCCTCCGAAAAAGCGCCCAGCCCCGGACGGGCCGGGCGGAATGCCACCGGTGTCGCGGCGGCAGGAGGTGACGGATGTCCTGCCGCGCCGGCGCCATCATCGGTGGCGTCGAATGGCGGCCGGCCCGGGGGGCAGGCGTCGGGCACGACGCATCGCCGCGCCCGTGTTCGCCCATACCAGACAACGTGCGACTTAGCTGCCGCGATACAGCGACTTCATTTCTTCCGCGCTGGCCGGGCGCACGCCCATGGCGCGCGATCCGGACGCCGAAGCGCCCTGTGCCTGCGCACCGTAGCCGCTGGCGTCGGCGCCTTGCGCTTGCGCCAACGCGCTGCGCTGCTGCTCCGCGATACGAGCCGTTGCGGCCTGGATCGCTTCCGGATAATGCGGATCTTCGCCG
>Ga0209371_1000199_pt1 | contig 87337 bp, 84 predicted proteins | sample AgamicAtAmrz_FD_187165 | JGI IMG/M metagenome (GOLD analysis project Ga0209371, IMG submission 187165) | Agave microbial communities from Guanajuato, Mexico - At.Am.rz (SPAdes) (version 2) | ecosystem: Host-associated > Plants > Roots > Rhizosphere | place: Guanajato, Mexico | collected 2012-06-07 | reverse complement strand
GAAAAACGTGTGGCCGGCGCGGCCGCCTGACTGATAACAAAAGGGTAGAAACATGACTGGAATGGCAACCGTGACCAAAATCGCCGGCGAAACCGTCGGCCAGGAGTTCCTGGTATTTACGCTGGGTGACGAAGAGTACGGTATCGATATCCTCAAAGTGCAGGAGATCCGCGGCTACGATCAGGTCACGCGCATCGCCAACACGCCGGAATTTATCAAGGGCGTGACTAACCTGCGCGGCGTGATCGTGCCGATTATCGATCTGCGCGTGAAGTTTTCTCAGCCGGACGTTGAGTACAACGACAACACCGTGGTGATCGTGCTCAATCTGGAGCAGCGCGTGGTTGGCATCGTGGTAGATGGCGTCTCTGACGTGCTGTCGCTGACCCAGGATCAGATCCGCCCGGCACCAGAGTTCGCGGTCACTATGTCGACCGAATACCTGACCGGCCTCGGCGCGCTCGGCGAGCGCATGCTGATCCTGGTGGACATCGAGAAGCTGCTGAGCAGCGAAGAGATGGCGCTGATGGATACCCTGCGCAGCGCGTAAGCGTTCTTCACGGGCCGGTATGAGACCGGCCCGTGACTATTTCCTTTCATAATCAAACAGTAAACGCATTTATTTCTCTCTTGCTGCCCTAAATTTATCCAGCATCCCGCCGATACCTACTCTGCTTTATCTCTTACTTTCCCAGGGCTCCTTATGTTAACCAAAATTCGCGTAGTCACCAGCTTACTGCTGGTTTTACTGATGTTTGGCCTGTTCCAGGCTTTCTCAGGGACGGTGTTTTTCTCTGCATTGAGTGATGATAAAACCAGCTTCAACGTGTCGCAGCTTGCCGCCAAAAACCAGGCAGCGCTCAACGACGCCTATATGAGCCTTAACCAGAGCCGCGTCGTGCTGACGCGCATCTTACTGCGTATCGCGACCAGCCAGCTCTCCGGCAAAGATGCCGACGTGGCTAAGCTGATCGAAGACAGCCAGCACTTCCAGCAGGCGGCAGCGAACAACTTTAAACTCTATAAAGCCATTCCCGATACCACCGGGCAGAACGTTGCGCTGAATAAGGCGCTGGATATCGCCTACGCCAACTATTCCGCCGCGCTGAGCCAGATGCAGGACGCGCTGATCGCCAACGACGTGCCGGGCGCAGGCCAGGCGCCGGTGGCACCGAGCCAGAGCGCGTTCCTGAAGCTCTACACCGACTGGCGCGCCGACCAGGCGCACCTGACGCAGCTGGGCGTGGAGAAAAATGCCAACGCCTATGCGCGCATGCTCTGGATCCTGGGCACCATCATGGTGCTGGTGGTGCTGGCAATCGCGCTCTGCTGGGTGGGCCTGCGCCGCGTGCTGATCAATCCGCTGAACACCAATATCTCCCATATCCAGCAGATTGCGCAGGGCGACCTGACCCAGACCATTCAGGTGGAAGGACGCAACGAAATGAGCCAGCTGGCTGCCAGCCTGCATGAAATGCAGCAGGCGCTGGTGCATACCGTCAGCAACGTGCGCGACGGTTCCGACGCGATCTTTACCGGGGCCAGCGAAATCTCGGCAGGTAACAACGACCTCTCGGCGCGTACTGAAGAGCAGGCGGCCTCGCTGGAGCAGACCGCGGCCAGCATGGAGCAGCTTACCGCTACCGTGAAACAGAACGCTGAAAACGCGCGCCAGGCGTCGCAGCTGGCGCTGAGCGCGTCCGAGACCGCGCAGAAAGGCGGCAATGTGGTGGATGGCGTGGTGAAAACCATGAGCGACATCGCGGGCAGCTCGAAGAAGATCGCCGACATTACCAGCGTCATTGACGGCATCGCCTTCCAGACCAATATTCTGGCGCTCAACGCCGCAGTCGAAGCGGCGCGTGCCGGCGAGCAGGGCCGCGGCTTCGCGGTGGTTGCAGGGGAAGTGCGCAGTCTGGCGCAGCGTAGCGCACAGGCGGCGAAAGAGATCAAGTCGCTGATCGAAGACTCAGTGAACCGCGTCAATACTGGCTCACAGCTGGTGGGCACCGCTGGGGAAACCATGAGCGATATCGTCAGTGCGGTAACGCGCGTAACCGACATCATGGGCGAAATCGCCTCGGCGTCGGACGAGCAGAGCCGTGGCATCGACCAGGTGGGTCAGGCGGTGACCGAGATGGATCGCGTGACGCAGCAGAACGCCTCGCTGGTGGAGGAGTCCGCCGCCGCCGCCGCTTCGCTGGAGTCACAGGCGAGCCGCCTGAGCCAGTCGGTCGCGGTGTTCAAGATCCCGCGCGCCGCCGCCGCAGCGGCAGGCACGCGTCATGCGCAGATCGCCGCTCCCGCGCTGAGCCTGGCTGCCGCCGCGCCGCGCAAGGCGCTGGCCGCACCTGCCAGCGACGCCAACTGGGAAACTTTCTGACCCCAAACCCCCGTTTTACCTGCCGGGCATCCTGCCCGGCCTTTTCCCTAATGTAAATTCCCGCTTTCAATAGCTACATAACTGTAAAAACAGTTAAATATGCTCATTTTCACCGAAGTCGCGCCGATAGAGAGGCTGCACGTTTTTAAATGACTTCCGGGGAAAAACTATGTTGAAACGCATCAAAGTGGTGACCAGCCTGATCGCTGTGCTGGCTATCTTTAGCCTGCTGCAGCTAACGTCGGGCGGGCTGTTCTGGTCCGCACTGCAAAAAGATAAAGATGCCTTTGCGCTGGCGCAGATCTCAACCAGTAACGTGACGGCAATGACCGATGCCTGGATCGCGCTGAACCAGACGCGTATCACCCTCAACCGCGCCATGTTGCGCCTGCAAAGCAGTACCGCGGCAGAGATCAATGGTGGCGGCCTGAATGAGCTGGTGAAACAGACAGAACAGCAGCTGGCACAGGCTGAACGCCACTTTAAAAGCTATTACGATCTGCCCGCAACGCCGGGTCTGGAGGTCGCGCTGCGCGATCGGCTGGAGGCGCAGTACGCCAGCTATCATGATGGTCTGGCCGGCATGCTGGATCGCCTGAAGGCGCGCGATCTGGAGGGCATGTTCCGCTTCAATATCGAACAGACGCAAAACAACATGCAGGCGGCGTACAGCGAATGGCGGACGAAGCAGACGGCGCTGGCCGAGCAGGGCGTTGAGCAGAACCAGCGTGCGTTTACGCAGATGATGTGGCTGCTGGCGGCGGTTGCGCTGTTAGTGCTCGGTGTGGTGGTCGCCTGCTGGTTCGGCCTGCGCCTGGTGTTGATCCAGCCGCTGCATCAGCTGCTGACGACTATCCGCACCATTGCCGCAGGCGATCTCACCCAGCCGATCGCGGTGGAAGGGCGCAATGAGATGAGCCAGCTGGCCAATGGCCTACAGGAGATGCAGCAGGCGCTGGTGCGCACCGTCAGCAACGTACGCGACGGTTCCGACGCCATCCTGAGCGGGGCCAGCGAAATCGCGGCGGGCAACAATGACCTCTCGGCGCGCACTGAAGAGCAGGCGGCCTCGCTGGAGCAGACTGCGGCCAGCATGGAGCAACTTACCGCCACCGTGAAGCAGAATGCCGAGAACGCACGCCAGGCGTCGCAGCTGGCGCTGAGCGCGTCGGAAACCGCGCGTAAAGGCGGCAATGTGGTAGACGGCGTGGTGAAAACCATGAGCGATATCGCGGGCAGTTCGAAGAAAATTGCCGACATTACCGGCGTCATCGACGGCATCGCCTTCCAGACCAATATTCTGGCGCTCAACGCCGCAGTCGAAGCGGCGCGTGCCGGTGAGCAGGGCCGTGGTTTTGCCGTGGTCGCGGGCGAAGTGCGTAGCCTGGCGCAGCGCAGCGCGCAGGCGGCGAAAGAGATCAAGTCGCTGATCGAAGATTCGGTGAACCGCGTCAATACCGGCTCGCAGCTGGTGGGCACCGCAGGGGAAACCATGAGTGAAATCGTCGGCGCGGTGACGCGCGTCACCGACATCATGGGCGAAATCGCCTCGGCGTCGGACGAACAGAGTCGTGGCATCGATCAGGTGGGCCTGGCGGTGACCGAGATGGACCGCGTGACGCAGCAGAACGCCGCGCTGGTTGAGGAGTCCGCCTCGGCGGCGGCGTCGCTGGAGGCTCAGGCGAGCCGTCTCAGCGAATCGGTATCGGTATTCAACATTCCGCGCAGCACACAGGCGCTGCGTTCGCCGGTTCGTTCTGTAGCGGCCGCGCCGGTGAAAAAAGCGCTGGCCGTCCCGGCTGGCGGCGAGAACTGGGAAACGTTTTAACCGTAAAGGGTGAGCCCGCAGGGAAGCGGGCGGCTAAACCCGGTCAATCAGGTTTTGCAATAGCGGCTTCAGATTGCCTAGTTCCTCTAAATGCACCAGCGACAGCGCTTTCAGCAGGGATTCCGCCTGTTCAGTGAGGCGCAGCAAACTCCTGCGCTGATCCCGCTCATCCGGCTGGCGCTCAATCAACCCCGCTTCTTCCAGACGGCTAATCAACCCCGACGCGCTGTGCGGCTTCAGCAGCAGCTTTTCTGCCACGTATCCGATGGTTGCCGCCTCCGGCGCCGCGCCGCGAATGGCCAGTAACGCCTGGTGCTGCTGCGGCGTCAGGCCGACATTTCGTGCCTGATTCTCACTGAACGCCATAAACTGCCGCAGCGTGGCGCGGAACTCCGCCAGCAGCGCGTAATCGGCATCGCGCATTTCCTGTTGTGACATATTGAAACCTTTCACCGTTGAATTTGTATCGTATTGCGATGTAAATTGCGCCTTTGTTAAAATTGAGGCAGATCAAAAATGAGGCACCCGCTTTCCGATGCCGCGCCACCCCTGACCCTGTCAGATTATACGGTGACGCGTCGCGTCATCCTACTTGCGCTAATGAGTTTACTGATCGGTACCGGCGGCGCATTTGGCGCCATCGTGCTGCTCAAGCTTATTACGCTCATGACCAACCTGTTCTGGTTTCACCGTTTCTCCTTCGCTGAGGCGACGATGCCAGGCACAGCGGGCACGCTCCATCTGCTGGCTGCGCCCGTTTTTGGCAGCCTGATCATCGGCATCATGGCGCGCTATGGATCGGAGAAAATTCGCGGCCACGGTATCCCTGAAGCGATTGAAGCCATTCTCTACGGTGAGAGCCGTATGTCGCCAAAGGTGGCGCTGCTGAAACCGCTCTCGTCGGCGATCTCTATCGGCAGCGGCGGGCCCTTTGGCGCGGAAGGCCCGATTATCATGACCGGTGGCGCGATCGGCTCGCTGTTTGCCCAGCTGTTTCACCTCAGCGCCGCCGAGCGTAAAACCCTGCTGGTGGCCGGTGCGGCGGCGGGCATGACGGCCGTGTTTAACGCGCCGGTCGCCGCCACGCTGCTGGCGCTGGAGGTGCTGCTGTTCGAGTGGAAGCCGCGCAGCTTTATCCCGGTGGTATCGGCGGTGCTGGTCTCCTGGTGCTGGCGCAACGCGCTGCTGGGCCAGGGCGCAATCTTTCCGTTCGCCGCAGCCGTACAGACGGGCTTCGGCCCAGCGGCGCTGGCGGCTGGCGTCGGGCTGGTCACCGGCATCATGGCGGTGATCCTGTCGAAAAGCCTTTACCGGCTGGAAGAGCTGTTCCACCGGCTGCCGGTGCACTGGATGTGGTGGCCCGCGCTGGGATCGGTGGTGGTCGGCGCAGGCGCGATAATCGAGCCGCGTATTCTCGGTGCAGGCTACGCCAGCATTCAGGATCTGCTTAACGGCTCGCTGGCGCTGAAAGCCGTTGCGTTACTGCTGGTGGTAAAAGCTATCGCCTGGCTGGTGTCGCTGGGATCGGGCACGTCAGGCGGCGTGGTTGCGCCGCTGCTGATTATCGGCGGCTCGCTGGGCGGCTTGCTGACGCCGCTGCTGCCGGAGCAGGGCGGGCTGCTGGTGATGGCCGGCATGGCGGGGATCCTTAGCGGTGCCATGCGTGCGCCGTTGACCGGGGCGCTGTTCGCTGTCGAGGTCACCGGCCATTTCGATCTGCTACCGCTGGCGCTCGGCGCAGCGCTCGCCTCCTACGCGGTAAGCGTCCTGATGATGCCGCGCTCAATTTTCACCGAACGCCTGGCGCGACGCGGCCACCATATCGTGCAGGAGCAGAGCCCCGACTTGCTGGAAACGACGAAGGCGCGGCAGATTATGACGCCGTCGCCGGTGACGCTGCTGGCATCGCAACCGCAGGCTGAGGTGATGGAGCTGATGTCCGGGCTGGCGTCGCACCATCAGTACCCGGTTGTCGATGAACAGGGCGCGTTTCTCGGCGTGGTCACGCGCCAGGCGCTGATGAACTGGCAGCTGATCGAGCGCGCCGACGACATTTGCCTCCAGGCGCTGATGCACCAGCAGCAGGGCGTGGCGGTGACGGCAGAGACGCTTTGCAGCCAGATTGCGGATTACTTTTATAGCGCCGAGGCGGCGATGGTCGTGGTGCTCGAACCTGGCCGCGGCGCAGTGGCGGGCGTGATTACGCGTCACGATATCCTTAAGGTCCGCTCGCTGGGACATCAGGCGGAGCGCGCGCGCGCAGGCTATTTGCGCACTGCCAGCCGTAACGGCTAACGGCTATTCCCTCCAGCACGCCCGGCCCGTCTGGGCGTGTTTTCCCTTTTTTATCTCCTGCTGGTCCAACCCCTTCTTCAATACATAAAGATCCCTTCATTGAGGCCGATAACTGGAGCGATCCGCCAACCAATGAGGTGTTTATGTTTAATCGAGTACGCGTTGTCTCCGGTCTGCTGAGTGTGCTGGTGCTGTTTGTCCTGCTACAGCTCTTTACCGGAGGCGCATTTTTCAACACGGTGAAAGCCGATAAAGAGAATTTTGCCTATAACCAGCGCCTTGCGACGCTGCAACAGGCGATGGGCACCTCATGGGTTTCCCTGGTCCAGGCGCGCAACACGCTGAACCGGGCCGGGATCCGCTATCTGCTGGACAGCCAGCAGGCCGGTTCCGGCGCAACCGTGCCCGAGCTGGTGGCGCTGGCTAACGACGAACTGAAGGTGGCCGATCGCGGATTTGCCGACTTCAACGCCAACCTGTCGGAAAAGGGCAAAACCGCCGAGAACGTGCTGACGCTGCAGGCGAATTACAAAGCCTACCGCGACGCGCTGGCCGAGCTGGTTGAGTTTCTTGGCGCAGGCAATTTCAAAGGCTTCGTCGACCAGCCAACCCAGAGCTTGCAGGACAAGTTTGAAAAGGATTACACCGCCTGGCAGACATACAACGAAGTACTGGCGAAACAGGGCATTGACGCGAATAACACCGCCTATGAACACGCCATTCTGACGGCAAGCGGCATGGTGATTATCACGCTGCTGGTCAGCCTGCTGGTGTGGACGGTGATGCGCCGCTCGCTGATTAGCCCGCTGAAGCAGAGCATTGAGCAGATCCGCCATATTGCACGTGGCGACCTGACACAGCCGGTTACCTTCACCGTTCGCAACGAGCTGGGCGAGCTGCTTGAGGCGCTACAGCACATGCAGCAGGAGCTGATGCGCACCGTCTCTACCGTGCGCGACGGCGCAGACGCTATCTACACCGGTGCCAGTGAAATTGCCGTGGGCAATAACGATCTCTCATCCCGCACCGAGGAGCAGGCAGCCTCGCTGGAGCAGACCGCGGCCAGCATGGAGCAGCTTACCGCTACCGTGAAGCAGAACGCCGAGAACGCCCGCCAGGCGTCGCAGCTGGCGCTCAATGCGTCCGAAACCGCGCAGCAGGGCGGCAAAGTGGTCGACGGCGTGGTGAAAACCATGAGCGACATCGCGGGCAGCTCGAAGAAGATTGCCGACATCACCAGCGTCATCGACGGCATTGCCTTCCAGACCAATATCCTGGCGCTAAACGCGGCGGTCGAAGCGGCGCGTGCCGGTGAACAGGGACGCGGCTTTGCCGTGGTCGCAGGCGAGGTGCGCAGCCTGGCACAGCGCAGCGCGCAGGCGGCGAAGGAGATCAAGGCGCTGATTGAAGACTCTGTGGCGCGCGTCGACACCGGCTCGGTGCTGGTGGAGAGCGCAGGCGAAACCATGAATGACATCGTCAATGCGGTAACACGCGTGACCGACATCATGGGTGAAATCGCCTCGGCGTCGGATGAGCAGAGCCGAGGCATCGACCAGGTTGGTCTGGCCGTCACCGAGATGGATCGCGTGACGCAGCAGAACGCCGCGCTGGTCGAAGAGTCCGCTTCGGCGGCGGCATCGCTCGAAGATCAGGCCAGCCGACTGAAACAGGCCGTTTCTGTGTTCAATATCGGTAAAGAATTTGTCGGCCAGGCCGTTAACAGAACTACGGCAGCAAAAAATCCGCGTCTGGATGCGCCCGTAATGGCTTCCCGCGCGCCGGTTGTCCGCAGTGACGACAACTGGGAAACCTTTTAATCGCCTGGATAGCCGGGATGGCGGCAACGCCGCCCGGCATAGCAGCAGAATTTAATCAGTTAAGTACAGTGCCAGGTGACCTGAAATGAAGAAATCGACGTTACTGGATCAAAACGAAGCGACAACGCTGCTCTCACAGATGGTGCAGCGCCTGCCGCTCTCGGATACACATTTTCGTCGTATCAGTCAGCTGATCTATCAGCGTGCTGGCATTGTGCTGGCCGACCACAAGCGCGAAATGGTCTACAACCGCCTGGTGCGCCGCCTGCGCACGCTGAATATTGATGACTTCGGTCGTTATCTGGCACTGCTGGAGAACGACGCTAACAGCGCGGAGTGGCAGGCGTTTATCAATGCGCTGACCACTAACCTGACGGCATTTTTCCGCGAGGCGCACCATTTCCCGATCCTGGCGGACCATGCGCGCAAGCGTGCGGGCAGCTTTAACGTCTGGTGTGCGGCGGCCTCGACCGGTGAGGAGCCTTACTCCATCGCCATGACGCTGGCGGAAACGCTGGGCGCCGGGCCGGGCAAGTTCCAGGTGCACGCCAGCGATATCGACACCCAGGTGCTGGAAAAGGCGGTCTCTGGCGTCTACCGCCAGGAAGAGCTGCGCACGCTGTCGCAGCAGCAGCTACAGCGCTTTTTCCTGCGCGGCACCGGCCCGCATGACGGCATGGTGCGCGTGCGCCCGGAACTGGCGAACAGCGTCAGCTTCGCCCAGCTCAACCTGCTGGCCAACGAGTGGGCGCTGCCGGGGCCGTTCGATGCAATCTTCTGCCGCAACGTAATGATCTATTTCGATAAAGAGACGCAGGAGAAGATTCTGCGTCGGTTTGTTCCCCTGCTGAAGCCGGGCGGTCTGCTGTTTGCCGGTCACTCAGAGAACTTTAGCCAGATCAGCAAAGAGTTCTGGCTGCGCGGGCAAACCGTCTATGGACTGACGAAGGAAAGATGATGAGCAAAATCACCGTGATGTGCGTGGACGACTCCGCGCTGATGCGGCAGCTGATGACCGAAATCATCAACAGCCATCCCGACATGGAGATGGTGGCTACCGCGCCCGATCCGCTGGTCGCTCGCGATTTGATTAAGCAGTACAACCCGCAGGTGCTGACGCTGGATGTTGAAATGCCGCGCATGGATGGCCTCGACTTCCTGGAGAAGCTGATGCGTCTGCGCCCGATGCCGGTGGTGATGGTGTCGTCGCTGACCGGCAAAGGCTCAGAGATCACCCTGCGCGCGCTGGAGCTGGGCGCAGTAGATTTTGTGACTAAGCCGCAGCTCGGCATCCGCGAGGGGATGCTGGCTTACAGCCAGATGATCGCCGACAAAATCCGCGCGGCTGCGCGTGCGCAGCTGCATGCGCGCCCGTCGATGCCTGCGCCGGTCACGTTAAAAGCGGGCCCGCTGCTGAGCAGTGAAAAGCTGATCGCCATCGGCTCCTCTACGGGCGGCACCGAAGCGATCCGCCATGTGCTTCAACCGCTGCCGCCAACCAGTCCGGCGCTGATGATTACCCAGCATATGCCGCCTGGCTTTACCAAATCTTTCGCCGAGCGCCTGAACAAGCTCTGCCAGATTACGGTGAAAGAGGCGGAAGATGGCGAGCGTATCCTGCCGGGGCACGCCTATATCGCGCCGGGTGCGATGCATATGGAGCTGGGGCGCAGCGGCGCGAACTATGTGGTGAAACTGAATGAAGGGCCGCCGGTGAACCGCCATAAGCCTTCAGTGGATGTGCTGTTCAAATCGGTGGCTATCAATGCCGGACGTAACGCCGTTGGCGTGATCCTGACCGGTATGGGCAACGACGGCGCGGCGGGCATGCTGGAAATGCACCGCGCCGGCGCCTGGACCATCGCACAAAGCGAAGCGTCCTGCGTGGTATTTGGTATGCCGCGAGAAGCGATCGCCAGCGGTGGTGTGAGCGAAGTTCTGGATTTAGGCAACATCAGCCAGCAGATGCTGGCAAAAATTAGCGCCGGACAGGCACTGCGTATTTAACAGGCCCGTCCTGCCGGGCGAGATAACACAGGAGTAATTATGGCTGATAAAAACATGCGCTTTTTGGTGGTGGACGACTTCAACACGATGCGTCGCATCGTGCGTAACCTGCTAAAAGAGCTGGGCTTCAATAACGTCGAAGAAGCAGAAGACGGCGTGGATGCCCTCGGCAAGCTGAAGGCAGGTGGTTTCGACTTCGTGATTTCCGACTGGAACATGCCGAACATGGATGGGCTGCAGCTGCTGCAAACCATTCGCGCCGACGCCGCGCTGGGCAAACTGCCGGTGCTGATGGTGACGGCGGAAGCGAAGAAAGAGAACATTATCGCCGCCGCGCAGGCGGGTGCCAGCGGCTACGTGGTGAAACCCTTCACCGCCGCCACGCTGGAAGAGAAGCTGGGCAAAATCTTCGAAAAACTGGGTATGTAAGGAGATGTGATGAGCGACCTTCCGAAACCAACAGAGGATGCCTCGGCACACGATATCATTGCTCGCATTGGCTCGCTGACGCGCATGCTGCGCGACAGCCTGCGCGAGCTGGGGCTGGATAAAGCCATTGCCGATGCGGCTGAGGCCATTCCCGATGCCCGCGACCGTCTGGATTATGTCGTGCAGATGACGGCGCAGGCGGCCGACCGTGCGCTGAACTGCGTAGAAGCGGCGCAACCGCATCAGGATAAAATGGAAGCCGGGGCAACCCAGCTGAAAGGACGTTGGGACCAATGGTTTGAAAACCCGATTGAACTGGCCGATGCGCGGGAGTTGGTGACGGATACGCGCGAATTCCTCACCGCAGTGCCAGGGCATACCTCCTTTACCAACAAGCAGCTGCTTGAAATCATGATGGCGCAGGATTTCCAGGACCTCACCGGCCAGGTCATCAAGCGCATGATGGATGTCATCCAGGAAATTGAGCGCCAGCTGCTGATGGTGTTGCTGGAAAACATGCCAGAAGTCAGCGCCGAGAAGCGTCAGGAGGGCACCAGCCTGCTGAACGGTCCGCAGATCCACGCCGATGCACCGGGCGTAGTGGCGAACCAGGATCAGGTTGACGACCTGCTCGACAGCCTGGGTTTCTGACACCGGTTTTACCTTTCAATCGGGAGGCGCAACGCCTCCCGATTGTGCTGCGTTTGCCTTATGGCGAAATTAACTCGCTTTTTCCCCGCTTAATCACCGCTTTAACCGCCCCATAGTTTGGCATCCTGTGCTCAGAATTCCCTTCCACTGAGGTTTGTCGTGGCTGAAGAGAGCGACGAGGACAAAACAGAATCGCCCACACCCCACCGACTTGAAAAAGCGCGTGAAGAGGGGCAGATCCCGCGTTCCCGCGAGTTGACCTCGGTATTGATGCTGCTGGCGGGGCTGATGATTATCTGGCTGGGCGGCTCGCTAATGGCGCGCCAGCTGGCGGCGATGGTCGCCTCCGGGCTGCGTTTCGACCACAGCATGGTGAACGACAGCAAGCTGATTATTGGCCATATCAGCAGCCTGATTGGCCAGGCGGTCATGGCGCTGCTGCCGCTGCTGGGCGGCCTGGTGCTGGTGGCGATCGCCGCGCCGATGCTGCTGGGCGGCATCGTGCTTAGCGGCAAATCGATCAAGATGGATTTTAAAAAGCTCAATCCGCTGCCTGGTTTTTCGCGCATGTTTGCCGCAAACGCCTGGACCGAGCTGTTCAAGAGCATACTGAAGGCGCTGCTGGTGGGCAGCGTGGGCGGCTGGTACATCTGGTCGCACTGGCCAGAGATGCTGCGCCTGATTAGCCAGTCGCCGAGCAATGCGCTGATGCACGGGCTGGAGATGATCGCCGCTTGCTGCGCGCTGGTGATCCTCGGCCTGATCCCGATGGTGGGCTATGACGTCTTCTGGCAGCTTTACAGCCACTTCAAGAAGCTGCGCATGTCACGCCAGGAGATCCGCGACGAATTCAAGCAGCAGGAAGGCGACCCGCACGTTAAAGGGCGTATCCGCCAGGCGATGCGCGCCGCCGCCCGCCGCCGCATGATGGCTGATATCCCCAAAGCCGACGTGATCGTCACCAACCCGACACACTACTCGGTCGCCTTGCAGTACAACGAGAAGAATATGAGCGCGCCGAAAGTGGTGGCCAAAGGCGCGGGCGATATTGCATTGAAGATCCGTGAAATCGCCGCCGAGCACCGCATCCCGCTGCTGGAGGCACCGCCGCTGGCGCGTGCGCTCTATCGGCATACCGAAATTGGTCAGCAGATCCCCGGCGCGCTCTACGCGGCGGTGGCGGAAGTGCTGGCCTGGGTCTGGCAGCTGCGTCGCTGGAAGCGCGAAGGCGGCCTGATACCGAATAAACCGAAAAACCTGCCGGTTCCGGCAGAGTTGGACTTTGCAGGAGAGAAGCGAAACGATGGCTAACCTGGCCGCAAAACTGCGTTTACCGAACAACCTGAAAGACACGCAATGGCAGGTGCTTGCCGGTCCCGTGTTGATCATGATGATCCTGTCGATGATGGTGCTGCCGCTGCCCGCCTTCATCCTCGATCTGCTGTTCACCTTTAATATCGCGCTCTCGATTATGGTGCTGCTGGTGGCGATGTTTACCCAGCGTACGCTGGAGTTCGCTGCCTTTCCTACTATCCTGCTCTTCTCCACGCTGCTAAGGCTGGCGCTGAACGTCGCCTCCACGCGAATCATCCTGATGGAAGGCCATACCGGCGCGGGCGCAGCCGGACGGGTGGTGGAAGCCTTCGGCCACTTCCTTGTGGGCGGCAACTTCGCTATCGGTATTGTGGTGTTCGTTATCCTCGTCGTGATTAACTTTATGGTTATCACCAAAGGTGCCGGGCGTATCGCGGAAGTAGGCGCGCGCTTTGTGCTGGACGGGATGCCGGGCAAACAGATGGCGATCGACGCCGACCTGAACGCCGGTTTGATTGGCGAAGAGGAGGCGAAAAAGCGCCGTACTGAGGTAACCCAGGAAGCGGACTTCTACGGCTCGATGGACGGTGCCAGCAAGTTCGTTCGCGGCGACGCCATCGCCGGTATCCTGATTATGGTGATCAACGTCATCGGCGGCCTGCTGGTGGGCGTGGTGCAGCACGGCATGGATATTGGTCATGCGGGTGAGACCTATACGCTGCTGACCATCGGTGACGGCCTGGTGGCGCAGATCCCGGCGCTGGTGATCTCCACCGCAGCGGGTGTCATCGTGACACGCGTCGGCACCGATCAGGATGTCGGCGAGCAGATGGTCGGCCAGCTGTTCAAGAACCCGCGCGTGATGCTGCTGAGCGCAGGCGTGCTGGGTCTGCTGGGTCTGGTGCCCGGTATGCCGAACTTTGTGTTCCTGCTGTTTACCGGCGCGCTGCTGGGCCTGGCCTGGTGGATGCGCGGCCGCGAGATGGAGGCGAAGCAAAAGCCGGAAGCCGCCAGCAGCAGCCTGATGAAACCTTCAGAGACGCCAGCCAATACCGAAGCCTCGTGGACCGACGTGCAGCTTGAGGACACGCTCGGTATGGAAGTCGGCTATCGCCTGATCCCGATGGTCGACAACAGCCAAAACGGTGAGCTACTGGGGCGTATCCGCAGTATCCGTAAGAAAGTGGCGCAGGATGTTGGCTTCCTGCCACCGGTGGTGCACATCCGTGACAACATGGAGCTGCCGCCGGCGCGCTACCGTATCCTGATGAAGGGCGTAGAGATAGGCAGCGGCGATGCCTATCCTGGCCGATGGATGGCGATTAACCCAGGCACGGCGGCGGGCACGCTGCCAGGCGAGGCCACGGTTGATCCGGCGTTCGGGCTGGCGGCGATCTGGATCGACAGCGCGCTGAAAGAGCAGGCGCAGATCCAGGGCTTTACCGTGGTGGAGGCAAGCACCGTGGTGGCGACACACCTCAACCACCTGATTGGCCAGTACGCCAGCGAGCTGTTTGGCCGCCAGGAGGCGCAGCAGCTGCTCGACCGCGTCAGCCAGGAGATGCCGAAGCTGACGGAAGATCTGGTGCCTGGCGTGATCTCCCTGACCACGCTGCACAAGGTGCTGCAAAACCTGCTGACCGAACGCGTCTCTATCCGCGATATGCGCACCATTATTGAAACCCTGGCGGAGCACGCGCCGGTGCAGAGCGATCCGCAGGAGCTGACCAGCGTGGTGCGCGTGGCGCTGGGCCGTGCCATTACGCAACAGTGGTTCCCGGGCAACGGCGAAGTGCAGGTGATCGGCCTTGATACCACGCTGGAGCGTCTGCTGCTGCAGGCGTTGCAGGGCGGCGGCGGGCTGGAGCCAGGCCTGGCGGACAGGCTGCTGGAGCAGGCGCAGGCCGCGCTTCAGCGTCAGGAGATGCTGGGCGCGCCACCGGTGCTGCTGGTTAACCATCCGCTACGTGCGCTGCTGGCGCGCTTCCTGCGCCGCAACCTGTCGCAGCTGGTGGTGCTCTCCAATATGGAGCTGACTGATAACCGCAGCATCCGTATGACTGCCACTATCGGAGGCAAATAGTGCGAAACGGAATGCTGGCGCTGCTGCTACTGATTTCGCTGCCGCTCTGTGCCGCGTCGGGCGCGTGGCACGCCAGCGTTAGCGGTCCGGCGCTGAGCAATCGCGGCAGCTGGGTGACGTCAAAGCCACTGCTTGCGCCGCCGGGCGCTGTCGGGGCGGTCAATGTCATTAACTGGCGTTATCAGCTGACCGGGCCTGCGCCATCCGGGTTGCAGGTGAAGCTGTGCGGCACGCAGCGCTGCGCTACGCTGGAGGGCGGCAGCGGGGCGACACGCGAGCTGGCGCATCTCGATGCGGGCGAAACCCTGTATATGGTGTTTGGCGTGGCGGGCAAGGGCGCGTTGCCGCCGGGCTTGCGGGTGTTAAGCAGCGAAGTGATGGTGAACTATCAGAATTGAAAACCTCGCCGTGGCGAGGTTAGAAGTAGGGTAAGGTGCAGACGCGAATAGTATGGTCGCGGGACGCTTTGCTCTTCAGTCCATACTATCCGCTCATCTGCCACTTTAGCTGTTTGTTACATACGCTCGACGGTCTTGATGCCCAGCGTATCCAGACCCTGCTTCAGCGTCTTCGCCGTCAGCGCAGCCAGCTGTAAACGGCTCTGGCGCGTGGCGTCATCCTCCGCGCTGAGGATCGGGCAGTGCTCGTAGAAGCCAGAGAACAGGCCGGCCAGATCGTACAGGTAAGCACACATCACATGCGGCGTGCCGTCGCGAGCAACCTGGGTAATGGTCTCTTCAAACTGCAGCAGGCGCGTTGCCAGCTGCGCTTCACGATCTTCAGTAATCGCCAGCGGCGCATCAATGCTGTCGACGTCGACGCCCGCCTTACGGAACACGGAAAGCACGCGCGTATAGGCATACTGCATATAAGGCGCAGTGTTGCCCTCGAACGCCAGCATATTATCCCAGTCAAAAATGTAATCCGTGGTGCGGCTCTTCGACAGATCGGCGTATTTCACCGCGCCAATGCCGACCACTTCCGCCAGCTGCTGCAGCTCGTCTTCGCTCATGTCCGGGTTCTTTTCACGCACCAGCGTCAGCGCGCGATCGTGCGCCTCTTCCAGCAGGTCGGTCAGCTTGATGGTGCCGCCGCTGCGGGTTTTAAACGGACGACCATCTTTGCCCAGCATCATGCCGAACGCGTGGTGCTCCAGCGGCACTGATTCTGGCACATAGCCTGCTTTGCGCACGATGGTCCAGGCCTGCTGTAAGTGCTGATGCTGGCGGGAGTCGATGTAGTAAAGCACACGATCGGCGTTCAGCGTCTCGTAGCGGTATTTGGCGCAGGCGATGTCGGTCGTGGTGTAAAGATAGCCGCCATCTTTCTTCTGGATGATGACGCCCATCGGCTCGCCTTCTTTATTCTGGAACTCGTCGAGGAACACCACGGTGGCGCCTTCGCTGGTCACGGCCAGTCCTTTGGCGCGCAGATCGGCGACGATGCCCGGCAGCATATCGTTATAAAGGCTTTCACCCATCACGTCTTTGCGCGTCAGCGTCACGTTCAGGCGGTCATAAACCTTCTGGTTCTGGCCCATGGTGATATCGACCAGCCTTTTCCACATGGTGCGGCAATATTCGTCGCCGCCCTGAAGCTTCACAACATAGGCGCGGGCGCGCTCGGCAAAAGCTTCATCTTCGTCGTAGGTGCGTTTCGCTTCGCGGTAGAAGGCTTCCAGGTCGGCCAGCGCGATCTCTTCATGATGCTCGTTCTGCTGCTTCTCCAGATAGGCGATCAGCATGCCGAACTGCGTGCCCCAGTCACCAACGTGGTTGGCGCGGATCACGTTGTGGCCGAGGAACTCCAGCGTGCGCACGGCGGCATCGCCAATGATGGTGGAGCGAACGTGGCCGACGTGCATCTCTTTCGCTACGTTAGGCGCGGAATAGTCGACAACGATGGTTTGCGGCTCAACGGCAGCCACGCCCAGACGCGGCTGCGTCAGCGCCTGTTTCGCCTGCGCCGCCAGCCAGTCACGGTCGAGGAAAATATTGATAAAGCCGGGGCCTGCGATCTCAACCTTGCTGGCGATGCCGTCCAGATCGAGATGCGTAAGCACGCTTTCGGCCAGCTGTCGCGGTGCCTGACCCAGCTTTTTCGCCACGGCCATGATGCCGTTCGCCTGATAATCCCCAAACTGAACCTTAGCGGACTGACGAACCTGGGGTTCACAGTCTGCCGCCGCACCAGCTAAAATCATCGCCTGACTGACTTTTTCGGAAAGAAGAGCCTGAATATTCACCGCGTTACCTTCATGTGCTAAAAGGCTCGTCTGTTGGGCAGCGAGCCATTGTCATCATTCTGCCGATGCGCCCGCAGGCCGCACAGAATGGAAAAAAGAAGAGGGGAAGTATACGTGAAATGTCACGTTGCGTCAGCAGTCGCCGCGCATGGGGGAGCGGGGAAACGGCGTCAGGCCGGTTTCCCGAAAGAGAGATTAACGACGACGAAGATGGCGGCGAGGGTTTTTAACGCTTTTGTCTTCTCGCACCTTCCAGTGGCGGGAAATTGCAAATCCCATCAGTGCGATCAGGACTGCGACAACAATGAGCATGAACATAGAGCCATTCCTTGTAGATGTGTTAGGTCAAATTTATAAGAAAGGGGGAGTGGCTGCAATCATTTGGCGGGCAAATAAGAGTTATCTCATTGTACAAATGAAGTTGATTTATATCAAACATTTAACCTATTTTCATCCAGTATCTAATGGCCCTGAAGAGAGGATAAATCCGAATTAAAAGGGCTAATTAAGCGGTTTTTTGGCAAAATAACGGGCAAATCGGATGATTCCTATCATTTTGTCGCGACTGAAGCAGTGCTGGCGCGGATTTTAACAGACAAAAACCAGAGGATTACTATGGCTTCTGACACAATTTTTCCATCCGAATTACAGGATCTTGAGGCAGATCTGGTGCGTTTTGAGACCGCAGTACAACAGTTCGCTGAACGTCTCGGATTAAACTCAGCCACGCTTGAGGCCGATCATATTGCTGTACGCTGCCACCAGAACGCCACCGCCGAACGCTGGCAGCAGGGACTGGCGAAAATCGGGACGCAGTTTTCTCAGGCGATGATCAATGGCAGACCTATCTGCCTGTTTAAACTGCATCAGCCGTTACAGCTTAACGGCTGGCAGCTCGATGTGGTGGAGCTGCCCTGGCCTGGCGAAAAGCGCTACCGACATGAGGGCTTTGAGCATGTTGAAATCGTGCTGCGCGGCGATCACGAAACGCTGGGCGTGCGTGCAATGGCGCTGCTCAGCGACGAGGCGCTGACGCAGCCGGGTATCTCATTCAAAACCAGTTCGCCGCAGGGCGAAAACGAGCGGCTGCCCAACCCGACCTTAGCGGTCACCGACGGGCAGACCACGATAAAATTTCACCCGTGGCGACTGGAGGAGATTGTCGCCAGCGAGACGGACTAAGCGCGCGCGGATACCGCTGCACGCAGACGCTTAAGCGCTTCTTCCAGCGTGGCGTGCGTGCAGCCAAAATTGAAGCGTACGAATCGGTCGTCGCCAAAATCACGTCCCGGCGAAAAGCCCAGCCCGTGCTTCTCGAAATAGAGCGCCGGGCTGGCGACATCCAGCCCGTGACAGTCTATCCAGCCTAAATAGGTGGCTTCAGGCAGCACCATCGACAATCCCGGCAGCGCGTTTACCGCTCTGTGCAGACGATCGCGACTGGTGCGCAGATAGGCCAGCTGCGCTTCCAGCCACGCATCGCCGTCACGCCAGGCGGCTTCTGCGGCAACCAGCGCCAGAATATCGACGTCGGGCACAATGCCGTATCGCGCCTGTTTAAAGCGCGCCCGCAGCTCCGCATTGGGAATAATCGCCAGCGAAGCGCCGAGCCCGGCAATATTGAAACTCTTTGATGGAGAGATAAGCGTAATGCTGCGCTGGGCAGCGTCTTCGCTCAGGCTGGCGAAGGGGATGTGTTGAACGCCGGGCTCCAGCAGCAGATCGCAATGGATCTCATCAGAGCAGACGATCAAATCGTGCTGGCGGGCAAAGGCGAGCTGCGCCTCCAGCTCGTCGCGCCGGTAGACCGTGCCGCCAGGGTTTTGCGGATTGCACAACAGCAGCAGTCGCTCTTTGCCATTAAGCTGCGATTCAGCCTGGCTGAGATCCACCAGCCAGCGTCCCGCCTGCAGCGTCAGCGGCAGATGAATCTGCTCGCGTTCCGCCAGCTTTGCTGCGCCGCGAAACGGCGGGTAAACAGGCGAGGGCGAAAGGGATCGCTCATCAGGCTGGGTAAACGCGCGCATCGTCAGATTCAGCCCGCTGACCACGCCAGGCAGCACCACAATCCACTCCGGCTCTACTTTCCACTGGTAGCGCTGCTCGAAGCGCGCAATCGCCGCGTTAATCAATCCTGTCGGCCGCGCGCCATAACCAAAAACGCCATGATCGGCGCGGGTTTTTATGGCGTCGATGATGCACTCGGGGGAGCGAAAATCAGTGTCCGCGACCCATAGCGGAAGCACGTCCCGGTCACTGTATTTGTTCCATTTAAGACTATCGCTGTGACAGCGGTCTATCCGTTGGTCAAAATTGAATGCCATGTTCTGTTTTCCACGTAAACTGATTTTCATTGCCAGACTAACTGATAGCCCTGTGTCGAGCCAGACGTCATGTAAAGGAGGAAGCAATGACAATACTGGAAATTTGCTGCTACGGCGTAGACTGCGCCCTGACTGCGCAGCAGGCTGGAGCCGATCGCGTTGAGCTGTGCACCGCACCGCGCGAAGGCGGACTGACACCTTCTGTCGGGGCACTGGAGGCGGCCCGGCGTGAAATATCCATTCCGGTTCATCCTATCGTCCGGCCGCGCGGCGGTGACTTTTGCTATACCGCACGCGAATTCGAGATTATGAAATCTGACGTGGCGAGAATTCGTGACATGGGGTTCCCAGGGCTGGTTGTTGGCATGCTGGATGAAGATGCCCACATCGACCGCGCCCGCATGCGGCAGATTATGGCGCTGTGCGACGGTTTGCAGGTCACTTTCCATCGCGCCTTCGATCTCTGCCACAGCCCTAACCGCGCGCTGGAGGAGTTAACGGCGCTCGGCGTGGCGCGCATCCTGACTTCTGGCCAGCAGCAGAGCGCAGAAAACGGAATTGCATTATTAAAGGAACTTAATGAACAGAGCGAAGGTCCAATCATTATGGCTGGTGCTGGCGTACGCCTCAGCAACCTGCAAAAGTTCCTGGACAGTGGACTTTGTGAGGTTCACAGCTCTGCCAGCCGCCTCGTGACTTCACCGATGCGTTATCGAAAAGCCGGTGTCTCCATGTGTTCCGAAGCCGAAATGGATGAGTTCAGCCGTTACTGCGTGGATAGCGATGTGGTGGAAGCCATGAAAAGTGTGATGCAGCTTAATACCGTCAGGGTAGCCTGAATCACCAGAGATTTTGCCGCGCAGCACGCCTTATGACGTGATGTTTGCAAGTACCAAACCCCAGCCACCTTGCTGGGGTATTTTTTGCCCATTTTTCAGCAATCCGCGCCGGATGCCGCCAATGCGGTTACACTCAGGTTATTGAGATCTCTGGGAGTTACACCATGAAACGCTCTCTGATTACGGCGATTGCTCTGGGTTCGCTTTTTGTCAGCCCTGCGCTGCTGGCGGCGGGTTGCGGCCCGCACAGTAAAGCGGTTGCCAGCAGTAACAGCTGGATAATGCTGGGCGGCAGTGCCAAAGGCGCGGTGCGCCAGGTCATTGCCGGTGAGTTTGGCAAGGATGTCGATTCGCAAAAGCGCGTGCTGGGGCAGTTCGATCCCTGCGGTATTCTGCTGGTTGCCGATGTCACTTTCGACAAAAAAGAGCATAACGTCATTCTCAGCATGGAGCAGCATATTGCGCGCGTGCAGGGCGGCTGGGTGGCGGAATATGCTTACCTGGTAAAGGTGCTTAAAGAGGGACAGGAACAGGTTGTTGATAACCGCCAGGGCACGATTAGCTGGCTGATCGGCCAGCACGGCAATATCGTTACCGCTTCCGATAAATTCACCAGCATGGGCAAAAGCGGTTTTACCGACACCACCTACCGTTATGACGCGCAGCTGCGGCTGGCACAAAGCGTTTCGCGCGGCACCGACGCGCTGACCAACGGTGAAAGCAGCTGGCGCTGGAACCCGCAAGGGCAGGTCGTCAGCGCGATAACAGCGCGCAGCAAAGATCTCTACACCTACGATAAACAATCCCGCGAATGGCAGCTGCACGGTACGGCGACGACGCCGGTCAGCACCTTACGCTCGGTCGACGAGTGCCAGCTGTGGGATGAGGTGGGCAACTGTACCTTAAGCTATCTGCACGAAACCGAGGTCTTTGATAAAGGGACGATCGAACGCCATCTCAGTGCCGCCTACAAATACCAGTACTGGGATCGGCCCGCAGAAACGGAATAGCGCGTTGTTATTCTGGTAAAAATTTGCCAGGGTAAGCGCTCAATTTTCAGGGAGATGACCATGACTGCCACCTTATTGTTTTCCTTTCTGTTCGCTATCACCATTTTAACGCTGACGCCGGGTTTTGATACCGCGCTGGTGCTGCGCACCGCTGCCGCGCAGGGCTGGCGACGCGGCAGCGCGACGGCGCTCGGCATTAATCTTGGCTGTCTGGTATGGGGCGTGGCGGTTGGGTTTGGGCTGGGCGCGCTGCTGCTGGCGTCAGAAATGGCCTACAACCTGCTAAAGTGGGTCGGCGCAGGCTATCTGCTCTATCTTGGCATTAAACTGCTGCTCAGCCCGCGCACGCAGCCGCTGCATGAAGCGGCGACGGAAATCGCGCCGCAAAGCTATCTGAGCTGCTTTAACCGCGGCCTGTTCGGTAATCTGCTCAATCCCAAAATGGGCGTGTTTTACGTCACTTTTCTGCCGCAGTTTATTCCCGCAGGCGCCTCGGTGCCGCTCTGGTGCAGCCTGCTGGCGCTGATGCACATCGCGATTGGTCTGCTGTGGAACGCCATCCTGATTGGCGGTAGCCACTATTTCGCCGCCCACCTGCGCCGTCCGGCGGTGCTCAAGGTCATGGACCGCCTGACGGGCATGGTGTTTATCGGCTTCGCGGCGAAACTGGCGCTCTCGCGCCGCTAAGCGTCAGGGCTTAGTGGCGACCAGCACCGCGCGCAGCGGTGCCGGGTAACCTTCTACCGTTTTACTGGCGTCTTGCGGGTCGAGGAATTCAGCCAGCGATTCGCTGGTCATCCAGCTGGTGCGGCGCTGCTCGTCGGTGGAGGTCACGGCATAATCCACGATCTTCACGTCGACAAAGCCGCACTTCTCCAGCCAGTTTTTTAGCGCCAGCGCTGATGGAATAAAGTAGACGTTACGCATCTGGGCGTAGCGTTCGCCTGGCACCAGCACGTCATGCTCGTCACCTTCAATCACCAGCGTTTCCAGCACCAGCTCGCCACCGCTGACCAGCTGGTTTTTCAGCTGCAACAGATGATCGAGCGGCGAACGGCGATGGTAAAGCACGCCCATTGAGAATACGGTGTCGAACGCCTGTAATGTCGGCAGCTGTTCAATGCCGAGCGGCAGCAGATGCGCGCGGCGGTCATCGCCCAGCAGCTTGCGCACCGCCTCGAACTGGCAGAGGAACAGCTGCATCGGATCGATGCCCACCACCAGCTGCGCGCCTGCGCCAACCATACGCCACATGTGATAGCCGCTGCCGCAGCCGACGTCCAGCACCGTCCGGCCCGCCAGCGACGAGATATGCGGCGCAACGCGCTGCCACTTCCAGTCGGAGCGCCACTCGGTGTCAATCTCGGTACCATAAAGCGAATAGGGGCCTTTACGCCAGGGCATCAGATTGCGCAGCAACTTCTCAATGCCCTGGCGCTGGCGATCGCTGAGATCGTCGCGCTCTGCGCTGACGCTGTGCAGCAGGTCGAGATGCTGCGGCTGCAGCAGCGGCAGATGGTCTACCGACTTCTCCCAGTTGCGAAACAGGCCGTGCAGGTTCTCTTTCTGCCAGGCGGCGATCTGTGCGGGCAGCACCTCCAGCCAACTGGCGAGCGGGCCGGTGGCGATTTGCTGATAAAAACGGCCAAACTCAATCATTTCAACGCCACCAGCGAACCAAAGTTAAAGCACTGGAACCAGAGTTCCGCATGGGAGAAGCCCGCCTGTTTCAGGCGCGCCTTGTGCGCCTCGACGCTGTCGGTCAGCATCACGTTTTCCAGCATGCTGCGCTTCTGGCTGATCTCCAGCTCGCTGTAGCCGTTGGCGCGCTTAAAGTCGTGGTGCATGTTGAACAGCAGCTCGCCGACGTCGGCGTCTTCAAAGCTGAATTTCTCTGACAGCACCAGCGCGCCGCCAGGCTTCAGTCCTTGCCAAATCTTCTCCAGCAGCTGCAGGCGTGCTGGCGGATCGAGAAACTGCAGCGTGAAATTAAGCACCACCAGCGAGGCGTTTTCGATGGCGATATCGCGGATATCGGCCTCAATGACGTTCACAGGCGTATCGGCGCGAAAGGCGTCGATATGGCGGCGGCAGCGCTCAACCATCGCGGGCGAGTTATCCACGGCGATGATGGTGCAGCCTGGCACCTTGATGTTGCGGCGAACCGAGAGCGTGGCAGCCCCAAGCGAGCAGCCAAGATCGTAAACCTGGCTGTCGGGCGTGACAAACCGTTCGGCCAGCATGCCGATCATCGAGATGATGTTTGAGTAGCCGGGCACGGAGCGCTGAATCATATCGGGGAAGACTTCAGCCACGCGCTCGTCAAAGGTCCAGTCGCCCAGCTTATCAATGGGCGCGGAAAATAGCGTATCGCGGTCAGACATAGTAAATCCGGAAAGACATCGGAAAGGGCGCTATTCTGGCAGAAAGTGCGGCGGGCTGCATCCTTTACGCCCGCCGCTGCTTAATGCAGCGTCAGCACCAGATCCCAGGGGAGATAGATCAGGTTAAATACCGCCATGCCGCAGAGCGCAAACAGGGTCAGCATCATGCCGTACTTACGTCCGGCAAGCGCGCTGCGGCGTAGCCCCTGCGCATGGATGAAACGGCCAACGAAAAACAGCAGGGCGGTCAGGTGCACCATCCAGATATCCGCGCCATTCATCTCCATCATGATCAGCAGCAGCAGCGCCAGCGGAATAGTTTCGATGGCGTTACCGTGAATGCGTATTGCGACGCGCAGGTCGTGAAATCCGCCATCGCCGAAAGCCACCCGATAGTGACGCCGGCAGCGCACCACATCCAGCGCAAACTTCATTATTATTAAAACGCCCAGTACCACATATAACGCGCTAACCATGCTTACCCTCTTTAATCAGAACAGCGATTCCTGCTGTGGCCAGGCGGGCCCACTACCAATACCTGCATCGATTGCCAGTAGCTGTGGCCATAAACGTCGCACTAGCGGGAACACTTGGCCCATATCTGGCGTATGGATAAACAACAGCGGATCGCTTTCTGCCTGCCATTGTGCCAGCTTTTCGCGCCAGACCTGAAAAAATCGCTCGCTTTCATCGACATCGTCACTGCCAACAAAACGCACCATCGGCCGTGAGCCGGTGCGTAAGGCGTGCGGTGGCACGCGCGGTTTTTGCTGGCGCGCATGCAGCGCAGCAGGGCTTTGCGAGGTGGAGGCGTGAACCGGGCGGCTGTCCAGCACCACGCGATTGACGCCGCGCTGTTGCAGGCCGAGATTGAGGGCGCGTTCGGCGTCACCCTTGGCAAAAAACGCGGCGTGACGCACCTCAACGCCATAGCTGAAGCGGTGCGGCAGGCTGTCGAGAAAGCGCCATAGATCGGGCAGCTGCGCCGGGGAAAACGCGGCCGGCAGCTGTAGCCAGTACTGGCCTATACGGTCGGCCAGCGGATCGAGCAGGCGCAGGAAGTCACTCAGCAGGTCGTCGGTCTGTTTCAGCTGCGCCTGATGGCTAATGGTCTGCGGAAACTTGAAGCAGAAGCGGAAGTCATCGTGCGTCATATCGCGCCAGCGCTGCACGGTTTCCGGCGCGGGCAGCGCATAAAGCGTGGTGTTGCCCTCCACGCAGTGGAACAGCCGGGCATAATCGGCCAGACTCTCAATACCCCAGCGTTTCCAGTGTGGATGCTGCCACTGCGGCAGCCCAATGCGAAGCGTCACACCCTCTCCTTAATTTTCGATTTTGCTCTACAGGGTAGCCTGTTTACACAGGGGACGAAAAACCGGTGACGAAATACGTGGTTTGGCGCGGCTCTACTTATCCTGCCTGCCTTTTTCCATTATAATGGCCGCCTTTTTTGCGGCAGCATCTCAAATGGTTACGCGGCCTGATGCTGCCAGGCAGCAGCGGCGAAGTTAAAAGGATACGTTATGCGTACAGAATATTGCGGACAGCTCAATCTGTCTCATGTGGGTCAGCAAGTCACTCTTTGCGGCTGGGTCAACCGCCGTCGCGATCTGGGAAGCCTGATTTTTATCGACATGCGCGACCGTGAAGGCATCGTGCAGGTGTTCTTCGATCCCGATCGTCAGGAGGCTTTCCAGCTGGCATCTGAGCTGCGCAACGAATTCTGCATCCAGATCACCGGTACCGTTCGCGCGCGCGACGAGAAAAACAAAAACAGCGAGATGGCCACGGGCGAAGTAGAGGTGTTTGCCGAGTCGCTGACCATCATCAACCGCGCCGAGCCGCTGCCGCTCGACTCCAACCAGGTTAACAGCGAAGAAGCGCGTCTGAAATACCGCTATCTGGATCTGCGCCGTCCGGAAATGGCACAGCGCCTGAAGACCCGCGCAAAAATCTCCAGCTTCGTGCGCCGCTTTATGGACAACGAAGGCTTCCTCGACATCGAAACCCCGATGCTGACCAAAGCCACGCCGGAAGGCGCGCGCGACTATCTGGTGCCGAGCCGCGTGCATAAAGGCAAATTCTACGCGCTGCCGCAGTCGCCGCAGCTGTTCAAGCAGCTGCTGATGATGTCTGGCTTCGATCGCTACTACCAGATCGTCAAATGCTTCCGCGACGAAGATCTGCGCGCCGACCGTCAGCCGGAATTTACCCAGATCGATATCGAAACCTCGTTCCTGACCGCGCCGCAGGTGCGTGAGATTAACGAGCGCATGATCCGCCAGCTGTGGCAGGAAGTGAAGGGCGTTGATCTGGGCGAGTTCCCGCAGATGACCTTTGCTGATGCGATGCGTCGCTACGGTTCCGACAAGCCCGATCTGCGTAACCCAATGGAGCTGGTGGACGTTGCCGATCTGCTGAAAAATGTCGAGTTCCAGGTGTTCGCCGGTCCGGCCAACGACGCCAAAGGCCGCGTTGCCGCGCTACGCGTGCCGGGTGGTGCGCAGCTGAGCCGTAAGCAGATTGACGAGTACGGCAAATTTGTTGAAATTTACGGCGCGAAAGGGCTGGCGTGGATGAAGGTCAACGCGCGCGCTGACGGCGTTGACGGCGTTCAAAGCCCGGTTGCCAAGTTCCTTAACGCGGAGATCGTTGAAGCGATCCTGAGCCGTACCGGCGCAGCCGACGGCGACCTGATTTTCTTCGGTGCCGATCGCGCCAAAGTCGTGGCCGACGCGCTGGGCGCGCTGCGCCTGAAAGTGGGTCGCGACCTGCAAATTACCGATGAGAAAGCCTGGGCACCGCTGTGGGTGATCGACTTCCCGATGTTCGAAGAGGACGATGAAGGCGGCCTGGCAGCGATGCACCATCCGTTCACCTCGCCGAAAGAGATGTCAGCGGAAGAGCTGGCGGCCGATCCGACCAGCGCGGTGGCCAACGCCTACGATATGGTGATTAACGGCTATGAAGTGGGCGGCGGCTCTGTGCGTATCCACAGCGGCAAGATGCAGCAGGCGGTGTTCACCATTCTGGGTATCGAAGAGCACGAGCAGCGCGAGAAGTTCGGCTTCCTGCTCGACGCGCTGAAATACGGCACGCCGCCGCACGCGGGCCTGGCGTTCGGTCTGGATCGTCTGACCATGCTGCTGACCGGTACCGAGAACATCCGCGATGTGATTGCGTTCCCGAAAACCACCGCGGCGGCCTGTCTGATGACCGAAGCGCCAAGCGAAGCCAACCCGGCGGCGCTGGCGGATTTGGGCATTCAGATCGCACCGAAAAAAGAAAAGTCAGAGAATAAATAATGGGCTATAAACATCCGGTATCGGTTCTGGTGGTGATTTTTGCCCAGGATACGGGCCGGGTGTTAATGCTGCAGCGGCGTGATGACGAGAGCTTCTGGCAATCCGTGACCGGCAGTCTGGAAGTGGGCGAAACCCCGCTTCAGGCGGCGCAGCGCGAAGTGCAGGAGGAGCTGGCTATCGACGTGGTGGGCGAGAGACTGGCGCTGGACGACTGCCAGAAAGAGATCGAGTTCGAGATCTTTCCGCACTATCGCCATCGCTATGCGCCAGGCGTCACGCATAACCGTGAACACTGGTTCCGGCTGGCGCTGCCCGCCGAGCGGGAACCGGTGCTCAGCGAGCATCTCGCCGCGCGCTGGCTCGACCCTGCCGCTGCCGCAGCCCTGACTAAGTCCTGGAGCAATCGCCAGGCGATTGAAGAATTTATTTAGCTGTTCGCCGCGACTTTCCCGGCAGCAGACTGGATCGTAAAAATCGGTGCAATTTAACAGAACTGCGCCTCAAAACTTAAAGCGTCGGGCGTTATCGGCGCAGCGAGGTCGGCTGACGCCAGCGCGCAGCAACCGGAGCGTACTCCTGTACGTGAGGATTGCGAGCACTGCCGGAAGGCGAGATCGCCAGCAAGATAGCCCGTGCGATGTCAAAGATCGGAGAATAACCAAGATGGCTGGTCATAGTAAATGGGCGAACACCAAGCACCGCAAGGCGGCTCAGGACGCTAAACGCGGTAAAATCTTCACCAAAATCATCCGTGAGCTGGTCACTGCCGCCAAACTCGGCGGCGGCGATGCTGCCTCCAACCCGCGTCTGCGCGCTGCCATGGACAAAGCCCTGTCCAACAACATGACGCGCGACACCATGAACCGTGCTATCGCGCGCGGCGTGGGCGGCGAAGATGATTCCAACATGGAAACCATCATCTATGAAGGTTACGGTCCGGGCGGCTCAGCCGTGATGGTTGAGTGCCTGAGCGACAACCGCAACCGTACCGTCGGCGAAGTGCGCCACGCCTTCACCAAAACCGGCGGCAACCTCGGCACCGACGGCTCGGTTTCTTACCTGTTCAGCAAAAAGGGCGTCATCTCCTTTGCACCGGGCCAGGATGAAGACAGCGTGATGGAAGCAGCGCTGGAAGCGGGCGCAGAAGATGTTGTCAGCTACGATGACGGCGCGATTGACGTCTTCACCGCGTGGGAAGAGCTGGGCACAGTGCGTGATGCGCTGGAAGCGGCAGGACTGAAAGCGGATACGGCAGAAGTCTCGATGATCCCGTCAACCAAAGCTGAACTGGATGCCGAGACTGCGCCGAAGCTGCTGCGCCTGATCGACATGCTGGAAGATTGCGATGACGTGCAGGAAGTCTACCATAACGGTGAGATTTCTGATGAGGTGGCGGAAACGCTGTAATGGCGTTTCTGTTTAACCCACACACCGGAGAAACGGCATGGCGATAATTCTGGGCATCGACCCCGGCTCGCGCGTGACCGGCTACGGTGTGATCCGTCAGACCGGCCGCCAGCTCACCTATCTGGGCAGCGGCTGTATTCGCACTAACACCACCGAGCTACCGGCGCGCCTGAAGTTAATCTATGCAGGCGTCAGCGAAATCATTACCCAGTTCTCGCCGGATTATTTCGCCATCGAGCAGGTATTCATGGCGAAGAACGCTGACTCGGCACTCAAGCTGGGCCAGGCGCGCGGCGCCGCCATCGTTGCGGCAGTGAACCAGGATTTGCCGGTATTTGAGTATGCCGCGCGCCAGGTAAAACAGACCGTGACCGGCACCGGTGGCGCAGAAAAGAGCCAGGTGCAGCACATGGTGCGCACGCTGCTCAAGCTGCCTGCCAACCCGCAGGCGGATGCCGCCGATGCGCTGGCGATAGCCATTACGCACTGCCACGTCAGCCAGAACGCAACGCGCGTCAGCGACAGCAAACTGCTGTTAACGCGCGGGCGTCTGCGTTCAGGCTAAAAATGTCTCTTAGCGTTACGTTTCAGGCTGGATATTCATCCAGCCTTTTTTATGTTATAAATCCCGCCACATTCGTTAATTAAGGAAGCGTTCAGGTGATAGGTCGTTTACGGGGCAACATTCTGGAAAAGCAGCCGCCGCTGGTGCTGATCGAAGCGCACGGCGTGGGTTATGAAGTGCATATGCCGATGACCTGTTTTTATGAGCTGCCTGAACTCAACCATGAAGCGGTGATCTTTACCCACTTTGTGGTACGTGAAGACGCACAGCTGCTGTTCGGCTTCAACAATAAACAAGAGCGCGCGCTGTTTCGCGAGCTGATTAAAACCAACGGCGTCGGGCCTAAGCTGGCGCTGGCGATCCTCTCCGGCATGTCGGCGCAGCAGTTCGTGACGGCAGTGGAAAAAGAGGAGATCGCCGCGCTGATCAAACTGCCCGGGGTCGGCAAAAAGACCGCTGAGCGCCTGGTCGTTGAGATGAAAGACCGCTTTAAAGGGCTGCATGGCGATCTCTTCTCGGGCGACGCGGCCTTTACGCTCACCACCCAGAATGCCGAGCCGGAAGGCAACGACGCCGAGGCAGAAGCGGTTGCGGCGCTGGTAGCGCTGGGTTATAAACCGCAGGAAGCCAGCCGCATGATCAGTAAGGTTGGCAAGCCTGACGCAGACTGCGAAACCCTGATCCGTGAAGCACTGCGCGCCGCCATTTGAGGTAAGTCATGATTGAAGCCGACCGTCTGGTCTCTGCCGCCAGCTATAACGAAGAAGAGAATCTTGACCGCGCGATCCGCCCTAAGCTGCTCGCGGAGTATGTGGGCCAGCCGCAGGTGCGCGAACAGATGGAGATTTTCATCCAGGCGGCGAAGCTGCGCGGCGATGCGCTGGATCATCTGCTGATTTTTGGCCCGCCAGGGCTGGGTAAAACCACGCTGGCGAATATCGTTGCCAACGAGATGGGCGTTAACCTGCGCACTACCTCGGGCCCGGTGCTGGAAAAAGCGGGCGATCTGGCGGCGATGCTGACCAACCTTGAGCCGCACGACGTACTTTTCATTGATGAGATCCACCGCCTGTCACCGGTTGTTGAAGAGGTCCTTTATCCGGCGATGGAGGATTATCAGCTGGATATTATGATTGGTGAAGGGCCGGCTGCGCGCTCGATTAAGCTCGATCTGCCGCCGTTTACCCTGATCGGTGCCACCACGCGCGCCGGTTCCTTAACCTCACCGCTGCGCGACCGTTTTGGCATCGTCCAGCGCCTCGAATTTTATAACGTGCCTGATTTGCAGCATATCGTCAGCCGCAGCGCAGCCTGCCTTGGTTTGCCGCTGAGTGACGAAGGCGCGCTGGAAGTGGCGCAGCGCTCGCGCGGTACGCCGCGTATCGCCAACCGCCTGCTGCGCCGCGTGCGCGACTTCGCAGAGGTGCGCGCCAACGGTGAGATGAGCGGCAACGTGGCCGCCAGCGCGCTTGATATGCTCAACGTCGACAGCGAAGGCTTTGACTATATGGACCGCAAGCTGCTGCTGGCGATTATCGACAAGTTCACCGGCGGGCCGGTGGGGCTGGACAACCTGGCGGCGGCAATTGGTGAAGAGCGGGAAACCATTGAAGATGTGATTGAGCCCTTCCTGATCCAGCAGGGCTTTATTCAGCGCACGCCGCGCGGCCGAATGGCCACGCAGCATGCTTATCGCCACTTTGGTATGGCGCGCGACGAGTAATCAGACGGCCGGCTTGCGCGCCATGCTGAGGATAAACAGCAGCGCGGCGCACAGCACCACTGAAGGGCCGGCGGGCGTGTCGTAGAAGGCAGAGAAGGTCAGGCCGCCGGACACTGCAATAATACCGATAATCACCGCCAGGCCCGCCATCTGCTCCGGCGAACGCGAAAAGCGGCGCGCCGTTGCAGCAGGGATAATCAGCAGCGACGTAATGATCAGCGCACCCACAAACTTCATTGCCACGCCAATCGTCAGCGCCGTCACCAGCATCAAAATCAGCCGGGTACGCTGAATATTCACCCCATCGACCTGCGCCAGCTCTGGGCTGATGGTCATCGACAGCAGCGAACGCCACTGCCACGCCATGACCGCCAGCACCACAACCACGCCCGCGCCCATCATCCATAAATCCTCTGGCGTCACCGCCAGCAGATCGCCGAACAGATAGGCCATCAGGTCGACGCGCACGTTCGACATCAGGCTCACCACCACCAGCCCGAGCGACAGCGCGCTGTGCGCCATAATGCCCAGCAGGGTATCGATCGCCAGATGTGGGCGGCGCTCCAGGAACACCAGCCCCAGCGCGAGGCAGACGGTCACCAGAATCACCGCATAATAGGGGTTAACGTTGAGCAGCAGGCCAAAGGCAACGCCGAGCAGCGAAGCGTGCGCCAGCGTATCGCCGAAATAGGACATTTTGCGCCAGACCACAAACGAACCCAACGGACCAGCCGCCAGCGCCAGCATCACGCCGCCCAGCCAGCCCGGTAATAACAACTCAATCATGATGGACCCTGTCCTCTGCGCAAAACGATACGTCCCTGAAGGTCGTGACGATGATTATGGTGATGGCGGTAGATTGCCAGCTGCTGTGCGCCGCGCGGGCCGAACATGGCGATAAATTCTGGATGCTGCGACACCGCTTCAGGCGTGCCGGAGCAGCAGATGTGGTGGTTGAGGCAGAGCACCTCATCGGTTTTCGCCATCACCAGATGCAGGTCATGGGAGACCATCAACACGCCGCAGTTCAGTTCGTGGCGTAGCTGGTCAATCAGATCATAGAGCGCGACCTGGCCGTTAACGTCGACGCCCTGCGTCGGCTCGTCCAGCACCAGCAGCTGCGGCTGATTGAGCAGGGCACGCGCCAGCAGCACGCGCTGGGTTTCACCGCCCGACAGTTTTTGCAGCGGTGCTTTCAGCAGGTGGCCCGCCTGAACGCGTTTGAGTGCGGGCAGGACATCGGCGCGCTTTGCGCCGCGCGTCAGCAGCATAAAGCGCTCAACGGTGACAGGCAGCGTGGGATCGATATGCAGCTTCTGTGGCACGTAGCCGATGCGCAGGCCAGCATCGCGCTGCACCTGGCCCGAGGTCGGGTCAAGCAGACCCAGCACCACGCGCACCAGCGTAGATTTCCCGGCACCGTTCGGCCCAAGCAGCGTAAGTATGCGTCCAGGCATCAGTTTCAGGCTGATGCCAGAGAGCACAGGTCGTCGTGCAAATTGCACTGAGATGTTTTCAAGCGTGACGAGTGATGACATGTTATTTACAGGTTGCACAGAATTTCGAATGTTATAATATCACATCCCATCCCCAGGTCACGATGGAATGACGCATTATGTTACACATTAAGCAGGCTCAAATTTTCACCTATGCTGCGCTGGCGCTAGCGACCTCACTTGCCCTTCCTGCGCACGCCAGTGTTGTTGCTTCAGTTAAGCCTTTAGGCTTTATCGCTGCCGCTATTGCCGATGGCGTGACGCCAGTCGATGTTCTGCTGCCTGATGGCGCTTCCGAACATGATTATGCGCTGCGCCCTTCAGACATAAAACGCATTAAAAACGCGGACTTAGTCGTATGGGTCGGCCCAGAAATGGAAGCCTTTATGAGCAAGCCAGCGGCAGATTTACCGGCGGAAAAAAATCTTGAAATCGCCGCTATGCAGCAGGTAAAGCCGCTGCTTCTGAAGGGTGCTGACGATGACGATCATCATGATGACGAGCACGCACAGGAAAGCGGCGAGGCACATGAAGAAGAAGCCCATCATCACCATCATGGCGAATTTAATATGCACCTGTGGTTGTCACCGCAAATCTCTCGGCTAGCGGCGGTTGCAATCCACGGAAAATTATTGGAACTTATGCCCGAAAGCAAAGCCAAACTTGACGCTAATCTGCAGCAGTTCGAACGCGAACTGGCGGATACCGACAAGCACATTAGCGCGCAGCTTGCGCCGGTCAGCAACAAAGGGTATTTCGTTTTTCATGACGCTTACACGTACTTTGAAAAACAGTACGGCCTCTCGCCCAGCGGGCATTTTACCGTAAACCCTGAGATTCAACCGGGCGCACAGCGTCTACATCAAATACGAACACAGTTGGTTGAGCAAAAGGCCGTTTGCGTCTTTGCTGAGCCACAATTCAGGCCAGCCGTTATCGATGCGGTTGCCCGCGGAACAAAGGTGCGCAAAGGCACGCTGGATCCGCTGGGAACGAATATCAGCCTTAGTCAGGACAGCTACGTGAAGTTTCTTTTACAGCTGTCAGGCCAGTATGCGAGCTGCCTGAATGGAGCATGAGGAATAGGTAAAAGTGCAGCAGATAGCCCGCTCTGTCGCCCTCGCATTTAATAATTTGCCGCGCCCCCACCGCGTTATGCTGGGATCGTTAACCGTTATTACTCTGGCCGTCGCTGTATGGCGGCCTTACGTTTACCACCCTACCGATGATGCGATGCCGATCGTTAAAAGCATCGAGCTGGATAAAAATCAGCTGCGTACGCTGCTGCCAGAGGCCAGCGAACCGATCGACCAGACCACGCCTGAACCGGAAGAAGAGCTGCCTGCGGATGACATCGATCAGGATGTGCCGGACGTAGCAGGAACACATGAATATACCGTTTCTTCTGGCGATACGCTGAGCAGCGCCCTGAATCAGTACGGCATCGAACTGGGCGACATCAATGCCCTGGTAAGCAGCGATAAAGCGCTGCGCAACCTGCAGGTCGGCCAGCAGCTGAGCTGGACCCTGACCGAAGACGGCAGCCTGCAATCGTTGACCTGGGAAATTAACCGTCGTGAAACCCGAACCTATCAGCGTGGCAACAACGGCGCGTTTACCATGCAGTCCGAGATGCAAAAGGGCGAGTGGCAGAACAGCGTGCTGAAAGGCGAAGTGCGCGGCAGTTTCGCCGCCAGCGCCCAGCGTGCCGGGCTCACCGGCAGCGAAGCCAGCGCGGTGATTAAAGCACTGCAGTGGCAGATGGATTTCCGTAAGCTGCGCGCCGGTGATGAGTTCAGCGTGCTGATGTCGCGCGAAATGCTCGACGGCAAGAGCGCGCAAAGCCAGCTGCTCGGCGTGCGTTTGCGTTCCGGCGACAAAGACTATTACGCGTTCCGCGCGGAAGACGGTAAGTTCTACGATCGCAACGGTTCGGGTCTGGCGCGTGGTTTCATGCGCTTCCCGACCGTGAAGCAGTACCGGGTGTCGTCCAACTTCAATCCGCGTCGTCTTAATCCCGTGACTGGCCGCATTGCGCCGCACAAAGGCGTCGACTTTGCGCTACCGGTTGGCACGCCCGTGCTGGCAGTCGGCGATGGTGAAGTCGTCATGGCGAAAAACGGGGGTGCAGCAGGTAACTATGTGGCGATTCGCCACGGCCGCCAGTATATGACGCGCTATATGCACCTGAAAAAAGTGCTGGTGAAACCAGGCGAGAAAGTGAAGCGTGGCGATCGCATTGCGCTGTCGGGTAACACTGGCCGCTCCACCGGTCCGCATCTGCACTTTGAAATCTGGATCAACAACCAGGCGGTGAACCCACTGACGGCGAAACTGCCGCGCATGGAAGGCCTGACCGGTAAAGAGCGTAGCGATTACCTGGCGCAGGTAAAAACCAACCTGCCGCAGCTGAGTTTCCAGTAATCTCAACGCCATTCAACGCCTCAAGACCGACGCACAATGCGTCGGTTTTTTTTCACCATTGCGTCGGGGATTGCAAATTTACCTGTCGCCACTATCATTAGCGCGTCATTGATTGAGGCGAGTGCATGGAAAACCCGAAAAAAAAGCATATTGAATTCATTCCCGTTTTTGAACGTTCTTTCCTGAAACCAAAATACTGGGGCAGCTGGCTGGCGATAGGCGCGCTGGCAGGCATGGCGATGCTGCCTGCAAAAGTACGCGATCCGCTGCTCGGCGGTCTGGGAAAGATGGCGGGAAAACTGGCTAAGGGTGCCCGTCGTCGCGCGCTAATCAATCTTTACTACTGTTTGCCGGAGCTGAGCGAAGCAGAGCGCAGCGATATTGTCGATCGTATGTTCGCCACCGCGCCGCAGGCGATGGCCATGATGGCAGAGCTGGGTATGCGCGATCCGGCGCGTATCCGCCAGCGCGTCGAGTGGCACGGACGTGAAATCATCGACCAGATGCAGGCGGAAAAGCAGAACGTGATTTTCCTGGTGCCCCACGGCTGGGCGGTAGATATTCCTGCGATGCTGCTTGCTTCAGAAGGGCAGATGATGGCGGCGATGTTCCACAACCAGAGCGATCCGCTGCTCGACTATGTCTGGAATACCGTGCGACGCCGTTTCGGTGGCCGTATGCACGCGCGTAATGACGGCATCAAACCCTTTATCAGCTCCGTGCGTCAGGGCTACTGGGGCTATTATCTGCCCGATCAGGATCACGGAGCCGAGCACAGCGAGTTCGTGGATTTCTTCGCAACTTATAAAGCGACGCTGCCCGCGGTTGGCCGCCTGATGAAGGTATGCCGTGCGCGCGTGGTGCCGCTGTTCCCGGTCTACAACAGCGAAACGCACAAGCTGGAAATCTACGTGCGGCCGCCGATGGATGACCTGCTGGAAGCGGATGACACCACGCTGGCGCGCCGTATGAACGAAGAGGTGGAGGTGTTTGTGCGTCCCCATCCCGAGCAGTACACCTGGATTTTAAAACTGCTCAAGACGCGCAAAGAGGGGGATATTGAACCCTATAAGCGCAAAGAGCTTTATCCGCGTAAATAGCAGAAGGGCTGCGATAACAGACGGCTGATAAGCCTGATATGCGGGTAGCATGGGCCGAAGAGCAAAGCGTCCCGCGACAAAGATGTCGCGGGACGAGCGCGCATGGATGCCTTGAGCGGCTTTGCGATCGGACCATGCTACTCGCATCTGCACCCCAACAAGGTCCGCACATTTTTTATGACAGCGACGTGACCTGCGCGCGCCGCTTGCGTTCGCGCAGGAACAGCGTCACCAGCACAAACCACAGCACGCCGCTGATAAAGTTAACCAGGCTAAACCAGGGCGTGCCGCCGCTGAAGTAGCCGCTTTTTGCCAGCTCAATACCCACTGCCAGCGTCAGAATACTGATCATACCCAGCATGGCAGCAACGCTACCTTTACCCGCGTCGCTGGCGTAAAGCGTCAGACGGTAAAGCCCGGCGTTCACCATCCCCGCGCCAAAGGCGTAAAGGCTCAGCCCGGCGGTCAGCAGCAGATAACTGTGGCTATTGAGCAAATTCGCCAGCAGCGCAATGCTTAAGCCGATCAGGATCGGCCAGGCGGCGAACTTCACCGGCTGCTCAATGGGCACACGCCCGGCCAGCTTGCCCAGCGTAATATTGCCGATAATCATTGCCAGAAACACCGGCAGCTGTAGCAGCGCATACTGCATGCGCGACAGCTGTTCCTCATGCATCAGGATCACTGGTGAAAGCGCCACCCAGGTCAGAATGGGAATAAACACCAGGCCAATAGCGAACGAACCCAGCATCACCATCCTGTCGCGCACCAGATGACGATAGGTGCGCGCCAGCTGCGGTAGCGCAATTGAGTGGCTGCGGTCGCCCGCGGTTTCCGGCATCACGCGCCACAGAATAATAAAGGCGAGGGCGCTGAGCACAGCGAACAGCCAGAACATGCTGCGCCAGCTGGCCACCGTCAGCCAGGCAGCACCCGCCAGCGGACCAGCCAGCGGTGCCAGCAGCGCGACGTTCGCCATCAGCGCCATCACGCGCACCGCCAGCGCCTCATCAAACGCTTCCTGTACGGCTGCATAGCTCACCGCGCCGATAAAACAGAGACTAATGCCCTGGATAAAACGCAGCGCAACAAATTCTTTGATCGAGCCAACCCATGTGGTCAGCACGCAGGCAAGGATAAAAAACAGGATGCCGCCCAGCATCACCGGACGTCGACCATATTTGTCGGAGAGCGGGCCAAGCAGCCACTGTAACACTACGCCGCCGAGCAGATAGGCGGTCAGCGACGTGGAAACCCACTCAGGCCCCACGCCAAACTCCTGCGTCACCAGCAGCATACCGGGCTGGATCATGTCGTGGGCGATATAGGTGGCAAATTCAAACAGCACCAGCGCCAGCGGAAACAGCAACAGACTCGCTGTCAGCTTGCTGACGGGTTGATAGCGGGGCATCCAGACTCCTTTTAAGAAAAATAAAACGCGACCGCCAGGCAGTCGCGTTATTAACAGCTAAACAGCAGAGAAACGGCGTGACGTTAGTCGACGCGCAGCACCCGGCTGGTATTGGTGGTGCCGGTTGCGCCCATCACGTCGCCCTGGGTCACAATCACCAGGTCGCCAGAGACAAGGAAGCCTTTGTCACGCAGCAGGTTGATAGCGTCGTGCGCGGCGACCACGCCGTCGTTATCACTGTTGAAAAATACCGGGGTGACGCCGCGATAGAGCGCGGTCAGGTTCAGCGTGTGCTCATGGCGCGACATGGCGAAAATTGGCAGGCCCGAGGTAATACGCGATGTCATCAGCGGCGTACGGCCCGACTCGGTCATGGTAATGATAGCGGTCACGCCCTGAAGGTGGTTGGCCGCGTACATGGCCGACATGGCAATCGCCTCTTCGATATTGTCGAAGGTCACTTCCAGACGGTGTTTAGAAACGTTAACGCTCGGGATCTTCTCCGCGCCCAGGCACACTTTTGCCATGGCAGAAACGGTTTCGGCTGGATACTGACCAGCAGCCGTTTCCGCTGACAACATAACGGCGTCAGTACCATCCAGTACGGCGTTGGCCACGTCCATCACTTCGGCACGCGTTGGCATCGGATTGGTAATCATCGACTCCATCATTTGCGTTGCGGTGATGATGGTGCGGTTTAGCTGGCGTGCACGGCGGATCAACGCCTTTTGAATGCCGACCAGTTCAGGATCGCCAATCTCAACGCCGAGGTCGCCGCGCGCAACCATCACTACGTCGGACGCGAGAATAATGTCATCCATGGCTTCCTGCGTGGCGACCGCTTCGGCGCGCTCTACTTTCGCCACCAGCTGCGCCTCGCAGCCCGCTTCGCGCGCCAGGCGGCGTGCATAGTTCATATCTTCGCCGCTGCGCGGGAAGGAAACCGCCAGATAGTCGACGCCGATTTTAGCGGCGGTAATAATGTCCGCTTTATCTTTCTCGGTTAGCGCTTCTGCCGACAGGCCGCCGCCCAGTTTGTTGATGCCTTTGTTGTTGGAGAGCGGGCCGCCAACGGTCACTTCGGTGAACACTTTCATGCCCTGAACTTCCAGCACTTTCAGCTGCACGCGCCCATCGTCGAGCAGCAGAATATCACCTGGCACCACATCTTCCGGCAGGCCTTTATAGTCAATGCCGACGCGTTCTTTATCGCCTTCACCTTTGCTCAGGCTGGCGTCGAGCAGGAAACGGTCGCCGACGTTAAGGAAAACTTTGCCCTCTTTAAAGGTTGAGACACGAATTTTCGGTCCCTGCAGGTCGCCCAGAATAGCGACGTGACGGCCCAGCTTCGCTGCGATTTCGCGAACTTTATTCGCGCGCAGCTGATGATCTTCCGGTGTACCGTGAGAGAAGTTGAGTCGAACAACGTTTGCGCCTGCGGCAATGATTTTTTCCAGATTATTATCGCGGTCAGTAGCCGGGCCGAGGGTTGTAACGATTTTGGTTCTTCTGAGACGTCTTGACATGAAGGACTCCGTTGACAAATTTGCGTATCCCCTAAAGTGGACAGGGCGTGGTTATTATTCTAACTGAAGGACAGCCTGTGATACGACTCACATTGTGAATGTGATGTTAATTTTTTTGCTGTGCTGCATTTTCCGTGGTGACGTGTTTATCGAAACGTGAATCTTTTAAAGCCTCTTTCACCCGTTTCAGGTTTTCCCGGAACGCGCCGCCGCGTTCGAGGATGAAACCGGTTGCCAGCACATCGATAACGGTTAATTGCGTCAGACGTGAAACCATCGGCAGATAGACGTCGGTATCTTCTGGGACATCAAGCGTTAATGCCAGTGTGGCAACGTCAGCCAGTGGCGAAGCAGGGGACGTGATGGCTATCACCGTGGAACCGTTTACACCGGCCAGGCGAGCCAGTTCTACCATATTTTTTGTACGGCCAGTATGTGAAATTAGAACAAACACGTCGTCCGAATGACTATTTATACAACTCATGCGCTGGATCACAATATCTTCCGACCAGACCACAGGCAGATTAAAACGCAGAAATTTATTGAAGGCATCATGCGCCACTACCGCTGACGCGCCGAGACCGAAGAACGCCACTTTACGCGCCTGCGAAAGGGCCATTACCGCCTCACGCACAACGGCTAAATCAAGCTGATTGCGCACGCGCTGTAAACCCGCCAGTGCCGAATCGAAAATCTTATGGCTATAGCTCTCAATATCGTCATCTTCCCCGACGCCGCGGCTGACCCAGCTGTGGCTTTTTGCCAGGCTCTGCGCCAGTTGCAGCTTGAAGTCGGGAAAGCCACGCGTGCCTAGCCGGTGACAGAAACGGTTTACTGTCGGTTCGCTGACGTCAGCGGCGCGCGCCAGTCGGGCGATGCTGGAATGGATCGCCTCCTGCGGGGCGGCAAGGATCTGTAGGGCGACCTTCCTTTCGGATTTGCTGAGCGCCGTTAACTGCGCCTCGATTTTTTCCAGCATATTCATAACCTGATGACCGTTATCACTTTTGTCGATGCCAGCAATGGCTGGCATAGCGGGCATAAAAGCGTGAATATACCCTGTTCGCCATGACTACGCGCAAGTGCGGGTAAGTCGGCAGTGAAAATTTTTGTCATAATTTGAACCGGGTTAGATTTTGCCAGACATTGGCAGCAACACTAAATTGGGCAAAAGCGCACGCAGTAACACATCAGCACGCCTTATTCCGTACAGAGTTAACTCTGCGGACCAGCATAGAGTCGGTTTACCTGACCTTCTGAAATAAGTACATTGTGCTGAAAGAAAATTACAACATGGACCCGGTGGATGAGGATGCAAACTCCAGCGGGATCATCCTGCAACGAGGAGAGGAAAATGGCGGTAACACAAACAGCCCAGGCATGCGATCTGGTGATATTCGGTGCCAAAGGCGACCTTGCACGCCGGAAACTGTTGCCTTCACTGTATCAGCTGGAAAAAGCGGGACAGATCCACGAGGAAACGCGCATCATCGGCGTGGGGCGCGCTGAATGGGACAAAGCAGCCTATACCAAAGTGGTACGTGAAGCGCTGGAAACCTTTATGAAGGAGAAGATTGACGAAGCGCTGTGGGACAAACTCAGCAGCCGTCTCGACTTCTGCAACCTCGACGTTAACGATACATCCCATTTCCCGAAACTGGGCAAAATGCTCGATCAGGACAAGCGCACCACCATTAACTACTTTGCGATGCCGCCAAGCACCTTTGGCGCGATCTGTAAGGGACTGGGTTCAGCGAAGCTGAATGCCAAACCGGCGCGTGTGGTAATGGAGAAGCCGCTCGGCACCTCCCTGGAAACATCGAAAGAGATCAACGATGCGGTTGGCGAGTTCTTTGAAGAGAGCCAGGTGTTCCGTATCGACCACTATCTGGGCAAAGAGACGGTGCTGAACCTGCTGGCGCTGCGTTTCGCCAACTCTATCTTTGTCAACAACTGGGACAACCGCACCATCGACCACGTACAGATCACCGTGGCCGAAGAGGTCGGTATCGAAGGCCGCTGGGGCTACTTCGATCAGGCGGGCCAGATGCGCGACATGATCCAGAACCACCTGCTGCAGATCCTGACGATGATCGCCATGTCACCGCCGTCCGATCTCAGCGCTGACGCCATCCGCGATGAGAAAGTGAAAGTGCTGCGCTCGCTGCGCCGCATCGATCAGACCAACGTGCGCGACAAAACGGTGCGCGGTCAGTACACCGCCGGCTTTGTGCAGGGCAAAAAAGTGCCGGGCTACCTGGAAGAAGAGGGCGCGAATAAGTCGAGCGCCACTGAAACTTTCGTTGCCATCCGCGTCGATATCGACAACTGGCGCTGGGCGGGCGTGCCGTTCTATCTGCGTACCGGCAAGCGTCTGCCGACCAAGTGTTCTGAAGTCGTTGTTTACTTCAAGAACCCAGAGATGAACCTGTTCAAAGACTCCTATTCCGAGCTGCCGCAGAACAAGCTGACTATTCGTCTGCAGCCGGACGAAGGCGTGGATATCGAAATCCTCAACAAGGTTCCCGGTCTCGACCATAAGCACAAGCTGCAAACCACCAAGCTGGATCTGAGCTATTCCGAGACGTTCAACCAGTCACACCTGGCGGATGCCTATGAGCGCCTGCTGCTGGAGACCATGCGCGGCATCCAGGCACTGTTTGTGCGCCGCGATGAGGTAGAAGCCGCGTGGACCTATGTTGACTCCATTATCGACGCCTGGGCTGCTGATGGCGACTCGTCTAAGCCGTATCAGGCGGGCACCTGGGGTCCGGTGGCATCCGTGGCGATGATCACGCGCGACGGCCGTTCCTGGAACGAGTTCGAATAATGCTGAAAAAAGCCCGCCGCGTGCGGGCTTTTTTGTGTCCTTATGCGGGAAACTGAACCGCAGTTTCAAAAATATGCGAGGGCGGATAGACGATCCTGAAGTCAATCCTGTATGGTAGTGACGCATTGATGGCGCGCCGCGCGGCAGTCGCCGGTATGGATAAGCAAGGGGAACTGATGAAGAACTGGAAGACAAGTGCTGAAAAGATTCTGACCACTGGACCTGTGGTGCCGGTGATCGTAGTGAACAAGCTGGAACATGCGGTGCCGATGGCGAAAGCGCTGGTGGCTGGCGGCGTTCGCGTGCTCGAGGTGACGCTGCGCACGCCTGTGGCGATGGACGCGCTGCGCCTGATGATCAAAGAGGTGCCGGATGCCATCGTAGGTGCAGGTACGGTGATCAATACCCAGCAGCTACAGGAAGTGACCGAAGCGGGCGCGCAGTTTGTTATCAGCCCCGGCATTACTGAACCGCTGCTTAAGGCCGCAGTCGAAGGCCCGGTACCCTTAATTCCAGGGATCAGCACCGTGTCCGAACTGATGACCGGTATGGACTATGGCCTGCGCGAGTTTAAATTCTTCCCCGCAGAGGCGAATGGCGGCGTGAAGGCGCTCCAGGCGATCGGTGGTCCTTTCCCGCAGGTGCGCTTCTGCCCAACCGGTGGCATTTCACCTGCCAACTACCGTGACTATCTGGCGCTGAAAAGCGTGCTCTGCATTGGCGGCTCCTGGCTGGTGCCGAACGACGCGCTGGAATCAGGCGACTGGGATCGCATTACGCGTCTGGCGCGTGAAGCGGTTGACGGCGCGAAATAACAGCAGGCGGTGAGCCGGGCGCTCACCGCCTTATCGTTAACCTTCTACTTTCACCGCCGCAGCGCTGGCAATTGCGCGCGCAACAGCCTCATCCACGCTTTCACCGCTCGCCAGCGCAACGCCAAGACGGCGCGAACCGGCGATTTCCGGCTTGCCGAACAGACGCAGCTGAAGTCCCGCGCCCAGCGCTGCTTCCACGTTAACAAACTGCACGTTCTGGCTGTTCAGCTGTGGCAGGATCACCGCCGACGCCGAGGGTCCGTACTGGCGAATGCCGCCAACCGGCAGGCCGAGGAAGGCGCGTACGTGCAGCGCGAACTCGGAAAGATCCTGCGAAATCAAAGTCACCATGCCGGTATCGTGCGGACGGGGCGACACTTCGCTGAAGATCACCTCATCGCCGCAGACAAACAGCTCAACGCCGAACAGCCCGTAGCCGCCCAGCGCCTTCACAACGTCACCGGCAATCTCCTGCGCGCGTTGCAATGCCAGCTCGCTCATCTGCTGCGGCTGCCAGGATTCGCGGTAGTCGCCATCTTCCTGACGATGGCCAATCGGCGCACAGAAGTGCAGGCCATCAACCGCGCTCACGGTCAGCAGCGTAATTTCGAAATCAAAATTCACCACGCCTTCGACAATGACGCGGCCTGCACCTGCGCGTCCACCTTGCTGGGCATATTCCCAGGCGCTGTCGAGCTGGCTGGCTTCGCGGATAAAGCTCTGGCCTTTACCGGAGGAGCTCATTACGGGCTTAACGATACAGGGAAAACCGATTTCATCGGCTGCTGCCACAAAGCTGGCCTTGCTGTCGGCGAAGCGGTAGCTTGAGGTAGGCAGCGATAGCTCTTCAGCGGCCAGGCGGCGGATCCCTTCACGGTTCATGGTCAGACGCGCAGCGCGCGCAGTCGGCACCACGCGCTGGCCCTGCTGCTCCAGCGCAACCAGTTTCTCGGTGGCGATCGCTTCGATTTCTGGCACAACGTAGTCAGGTTTTTCCTGCGCGATGAGCGCGGCCAGCGCCTCGCCGTCCAGCATATTAATGACATAGCTACGGTGCGCCACATGCATGGCCGGCGCATCGGCGTACCGGTCTACGGCAATCACTTCCACACCGAGCCGCTGGCACTCCAGCGCCACTTCTTTACCCAGCTCACCCGAGCCTAACAGCATGACACGCGTCGCAGCCGGACGCAGCGCAGTTCCAAGAGTCGTCATAATTTCACCTGTAGTCAAAATGCGCGCGCAGTATAAACGAAAACGTTTGCGTTCTCACTATCTGACGCTTTGCCTCTCTTTTCTCTGCTTGACGTTTACTGACGTCCATTAGGGCAGAGTAGAGCCCTTATCGATGAATAAAGGAGCGAACGATGAACAACTTGTTGCAACAGCTACAGTCGCTGCTGACGAAGAAAAGTCATGGCGGCAGCAACGGAGGTTTAACCGATATGCTGGCACCCGGCGCGCTGGGCGGCCTGGCGGGAATGCTGATCGCCAGCAAAAAGTCGCGCAAACTGCTGACCGAATATGGCGGCAAGGCGCTGATCGTTGGTGGCGGTGCGGCGGCTGGCGCGGTGCTGTGGAACAAATACAAGCAGCGCGTGCGCGAGACGCACCAGAATGAGGCTGGTTTCGGCGAGCTGCAAACCCCGGTCGATCAGCGCGCTGAACGTCTGGTGACGGCGCTGGTGTTCGCGGCCAAAAGTGACGGGCACATTGACGACCAGGAGCGCGCCGCCATTGAGCGCAGCATCCATGAGGCGGGCTATGGCCAGGAGGCCGAGGCGCTGATCCAGAAAGCGATTAACCGTCCTCTCGATCCCGGCTGGCTGGCGGCCGACGTTAAAAACGAAGATGAGGCGCTGGAGCTCTACTTTCTCAGCTGTGCCGCCATCGACGTCGATCACTTCATGGAGCGCAGCTATCTTACGGCGCTGGGTGATGCGCTGAAGATCCCGCAGGACGTGCGCGACGGCATCGAAAACGATCTGCGTACGCAAAAAGCGCAGCTAACCGTGGAATAAGCGGTCTGCGGCCGCTTCGCGCGGCCGCAATAACAAGGTGTTACGCACAAAAATTTGGCTTCCCCGCGACCTGATGCCACCCTTAAAGGATATTTATAACAGGGAGACACCGCATGCAGGCCCCCATCGCAAAGAAAATTCCTCACGAAATGACGCTTCACGGCGACACGCGCGTGGATGATTATTACTGGTTGCGCGACGATAAACGCGAGAATGAAGACGTGCTGGACTATCTGCGCGCCGAGAATAACTACGGCAAGCAGATCATGGCGACCCAGCAGCCGCTACAGAACCGAGTGCTGAAAGAGATTGTCGATCGCCTGCCGCCGCAGGACCACTCGGTGCCTTATGTGCATAACGGCTATCGCTACCAGAGCCGCTATGAGAGCGGGAATGAATACGCCGCCTACTATCGCCAGCCCGCCGAGCGCGCGGTGACTGATGAGTGGACGCTGCTGCTGGATGCGAACCAGCGCGCGTCGCACAGCGAGTTCTATACCATGGGCTCGCTCAACGTCAGCCCCGACAATAAGGTGATGGCACTGGCGGAAGATTTTCTTTCCCGGCGGCAGTACGGTATCCGTTTCCGCTGTCTGGAGAAGGGCAGCTGGTATCCGGAAGTATTGAACAACGCCTCGTCCAGCTTTGCCTGGGCCAATGACTCACGCACGCTCTATTACGTACGCAAGCATGAGCAGACGCTGCTGCCTTATCAGGTCTGGCGTCACGAGCTGGGTACGCCGCAAAGTGACGACCAACTGGTGTATGAAGAGCAGGATGATACCTATCATCTCAGCGTGCATAAGACGACGTCCGATCATTTCATCCTGATCGCGCTGTTCAGCACCAATACCAGCGAGATCCAGCTTATCGACGCCGGGTTCCCTGACGCCACGCCGCAAATCTTCCTGCCGCGCCGCAAAGATCATGAATACAGCCTGGATCACTATGAGCATCAGTTTTATATCCGCTCGAACCGTGAAGGAAAAAACTTCGGGCTCTACCGCACGCGCTGGCTGAATGAGTCGCGCTGGGAAACGCTGATCAAGCCGCGTGACCATGTCGTAGTGGAAGATTTCCAGCTGTTCCGTGACTGGCTGGTGGTGGAAGAGCGCCAGCGCGGCCTCACCAGCCTGCGGCAGATCCACTGGCAAACCGGGGAGGACACCGGCATCGCCTTTGACGATCCCACCTATGTCACCTGGCTGGCGTTCAACCCCTCGCCGGAAACCAGCAAGCTGCGCTATGGCTACGGCTCGATGACCACGCCGACCACGCTGTTTGAGCTGGATATGGATACGGGCGAACGGCGCATCCTCAAGCAGAGCGCGGTAGGCAATTTCGATCCGGACAATTATAAAAGCGAACACCACTGGATTACGGTGCGTGATGGTACTGAAGTGCCGGTGTCGCTGGTCTATCACCGCAAACACTACCAGCCCGGCAAAAACCCCATGCTGGTTTATGGCTATGGCGCCTATGGCAGTAATATGGAGGCAGACTTTAGCGTCAGCCGCCTCAGCCTGCTGGATCGCGGGTTCGTCTATGCGCTGATCAATGTGCGCGGCGGGGGCGAGCTGGGGCAGCGCTGGTATGACGGCGGCAGGCTGTTCAACAAAATGAACAGCTTCACTGATTTTATCGACGTGACCCAGGCGCTGGTCAAAAAAGGCTTCGGCCAGCCTGGACATCTCTATGCGATGGGCGGCAGCGCGGGCGGGCTGCTAATGGGCGCGGTGATCAATATGGCACCAGAGCTTTATCACGGCGTGGTGGCGCAGGTGCCTTTTGTCGACGTGGTCACCACCATGCTTGATGAGTCGATCCCGCTGACGACCGGCGAGTATGACGAGTGGGGCAACCCCAACGACGCCGACTATTACGGCTATATCCGCCAGTACAGTCCCTATGACAACGTGGCGGCGAAAGCCTATCCGCATATGCTGGTAACAACTGGCCTGCACGATTCCCAGGTTCAATACTGGGAGCCTGCGAAATGGGTGGCGAAACTGCGTGCGCTGAAGAGCAACAATAATCTGCTCATGCTCTGCACGGATATGGATTCCGGCCACGGCGGTAAATCAGGGCGTTACAAATCTTATGAAGGGATCGCGCTGGAGCTGACGTTCCTGATCGCGCTGGCGCAGGGTAGCCTGCCGCCGCAGCGCGATTACTGATCGTCGCTGAGATACTTGCGCAGCGCCTGTCGCAACGGCGGGCGCAGATCGCGCACGTTTTCCAGCACCCAGCGCAGGTAGCGCGGATCTTTACGCGCAATGGCGGCAACGGTTTGCCCGCGATACTTACCGAACGGCAGCACGTCACCCGCCACGCTGGCGGGCTGGCAGTGCTGGGCCATCTGGGCCGCATCCCAGCCAGAGATCGCCATAATGCGGATCAGCAGCGCAGCGGTAACATAACAGTCGTACAGCGCACGGTGGGCGTGTAGGTCGGCTGGCGGCGTGACATTCAGCTTGAGGCTGTGCCGTAGCGCCTGGTTGCTGTATTTAATGCCGGGCCATAGCTTGCGCGACAGCATCATGGTGCAGATCCAGTCACCGTGCATCTCCGGCAGCATACGGCGATCGAAGCTGGCGTTATGAGCAACATAAAAAGCGCTGCCGTGATAGCGGCCGATCGCCTCTTCAATCGTCGGTTTGCCCACCACCATCGCTTCAGTGATGCGGTGCACAGCCATCGCCTGACGGCTAATGGGCCGATCCGGCAGGATCAGGTCGCTCATAGGATTAACGATCTGGCCGTCAATGACATCAACCGACGCCACTTCCACCACGCCGCCTTGCAGCCCGCAGGTTTCGGTATCAATTACGCGTAGCATGATTTACTTCTGTTTGGGTTCGTAAGGCAGGCGAGAAAAATTCAGCGAGGCCTGGCGGTAGTGCATCAGACGCTGGCGGAACCAGTCGCGGAGTGCCGCTGGCTGTTCATACTCAACCATTTCAGCCACCACCGGCATGTTGTAGCGCTCTTTGAACGCCACGCCCGCAGCGGCCAGTTCCACATTGACTTTATCTTTCTCTTCCTGAGAAAGCAGGGCGAGGTTTTGACTCATGGGGATCTCCTGAAGACAGGGGGCAAAAATAAAGCTTATCCCCGTCTGAATCAAGGGCAAAGGATAGCATTGCTGGCCCTCGACACCTGAAAAGCCTCGGCGTATCCTTGCGCCACGTTTGCCGTAAGGCGGTGGCTAAGAGGATGATCCCATGCAGAAAAGAACGATTTTACCAGGCGCTGCCGCGCTGCTTTCCGCTTCGCTATGGCTGATCAGCCAGCCGGTGCTGGCGCATGCTCACCTTAAATCGTCTCAACCGGCGGCCAAAGCCGAGGTCGCTGCCTCACCGCAGGCGCTGACACTGAGCTTTACCGAAGATGTGGAACCGGCTTTTAGCGGCGTGACGCTCCTTGATTCACGTCAACAGACGATTGCCAGCGGAAAAGCGCAGCTGGATAGCGGGCTGCACAGCCGCCTGATTGTTCCCCTTAAAGCGCCGCTGGCCGCAGGTGACTATCAGGTCAACTGGCATGTGCTTTCAGTTGATGGTCATAAAACCCAGGGCAGCTACCGCTTTAGCGTGAAGTAAGCTGTGGAGTCGCTCTGGGTCCTGCTGCGCGCGCTGCATTTTGCCGCCGTCCTGCTGCTGGCGGGCAGCGCATTTTATACCGTTCTGCTTGCGCCGCGCCGCTATCGGCCTGTGCTGGCCCAACGCCTGCATGTTCTGATGTTGGGCTGCGTCTGGCTGGCGCTGCTGAGTGCGCTGTTGATGCTGGCAACGCAGCTGGTGCTGATGAGTGGCGACTGGCATAACCTGACGGATAGTGAGATTTGGCTGGCGGTGCTGGGCACGCGCTTTGGCGCGGTGTGGCAGTGGGAAACCGGGTTTGCCGGGCTCACGCTGCTGGCGAGTCTGCTGCATAACGAACGTCGCCAGCAGGCGTGGCTGATCGGTGCGCTTTTGCAGTTGGGCTGTATGGCATTAACCGGACATGCGGCGATGCACGAAGGCGTGCCGGGCATGCTGCAACAGTTTAATCACGCCCTGCATCTGAGCGCTGCCGCCTTCTGGGCAGGCGGTTTGTTGCCTTTACTGATCCTGATGCGCGAGGCGCGGCAGATTGAGCGCCGCAGCGATGCTATCCGCAGCATGATGCGCTTTTCGCGCTATGGGCATCTGGCCGTTGCGCTGGCGCTCTTCACCGGTATCATCAACACGCTGCTTATCATCGGCTGGCCCCGCCAGTGGCATGACACGCTTTATAGCGAACTATTAGCGGTAAAGGTCGTGCTGGTGAGCATGATGGTCGGCATTGCCCTGATCAACCGTTACCTGCTGGTGCCGCGTTTTCGCCTGGCAGGAAAGGGCGCGCAGCAACATTTTATCCGCATGACGCAGCTTGAACTGCTGCTGGCATGCGTTGTGGTTGGCCTGGTCAGCGTTTTTGCCACGCTGTCGCCGGCCTGAGTTTGACCCGTTTTGACTGAGTAAAAAGGTAGGCTATTTTGCTGAAGAAAGTGATCCCCGCAATATTGTTATTAACTGTCTGCGGCCAGGTGCTGGCGGCGCAGATTATTACCGTGAGCCGTTTCGAAGTGGGTAAGGTGGCGTGGCCATTCAGCCGTGAGGAAGTGATGCTGACCTGCGAGAAAGATGGTTCGCTGTTTGCCATTAATCCCAGCACGCTAATGCAATACCCGCTTAATGATAAAGCCGAGGCGCGCGTGCAGTCTGGCCAGGTGAAAGCGCAGCCGATCTCGGTTATTCAGGCGGAAGATAAAGCGCATCCCGGTCAGATGATGAGCCTGCAGCCGATTATTGAGCGCACCCAGGCGCTGTGCGATAAATAATTCCCGACACGGCGCGATCGTTTTTCGCGCCTCTCTTCGCTGATTATGCCGTCAGGATCACAATCTGCTGCTACGGATCCCCCCAGCCTGGCTGTTTGCTGGCATTTCCACAGACGTAGTCTAACCTTAAGTTGCAAGGCGTCATCGCCTGCATTAATGCCAACTTTTAGCGCACGGCTCTTAAAGAGCCATTTCCCTGGACCGAATACAGGAATCGTGTTCGGTCTTTTTTTATTATTTATTCAAAATCTCGCCAGCATCAATAACGTATTGATCTTATGCCTTTACTTTCCCCTGCTGCTCTGTTTATCGAAACAATGCTGTTTCTGTTCCGCAATATTTAGCCTGAGCCTGGTTTATTTAAAATAAATAAAAGCGGGAATATACATTTCCTGCTTTTTTAATGCTTATTGCTGGCATAATAATGATGTTTACCGCCGAACAGCCCGGTATGAAAAGGTTTGGTGTAAAAGTGATTCTTCTGGGTGGCTGGATTTTCAAAACCTTAAAGGCTGAATGTCGCCCGACGCATCGGGCAAGGCAGAGGCATTGCGCTGCTAGCGGTATTGGGAAATGCTTTTGTTGCAGGCTTTGTTCAGGTTGCTTTTCGTTCTCGTTCTGGGGCGCGGTGGTGCATGCGCGGCCCGCCTGGATTCAACTGCTGTTGCCCGTCGCTGTCGCAGTAATGGCGTCAATAACCTTTGGCAAGGGGTCAGGCAAGCACCCGGGCTTTTTGACGTGGCAAAAGCGTTTACCGTTGTAGTAATAACTGGACTGGGTATCCGCTTGCTATCAAGCGGTTCGGTTATTACGCCGGATACACCGAAACAGGGGAGGAAAATAAAGTAAGTCACTCTGCTGGCACAGTGCGTTAATTTACCTTATAAACATTATGGCTTATCGGTTTGATATAAAAGCCCAGCGGTAAAAATGCCATTATTATTTTTCTCTGCTAACTGGTTCATATAACTGGCAAGCTCGAGCTTTCTGCCGCTTATATATCAGTCAAAATGTTGCGGTCACGCTTTCCTTTTTCAGAATCCTCTTCCAGGCTTGTCTGGCTTATTCTTGTAAAAAAGCCAGGAGATAATTATGTTTCACCATTCTTCAAAACTTCAATATCCCGTTCGCGTCGATAAGCCGGATCCGGAATTCGCCATGCTATTACAACAGGCGATTGGCGGCGTTGAAGGGGAAATACGTGTGGCGATGCAGTACTTCTTCCAGGCCATGGGCGCGCGCGGCGATGCGCGTATCCGCGATCTGCTGATCTCAACCGCGACCGAAGAGCTGGCGCACATTGAGATGCTGGCGCACGCTGTGGCGCTAAACCTGGAAGGCGCACCGCTGTCATATCAGGAAGCCTCGGCCAAAGACCCGGTGGTCAATGCGGTGCTGGGCGGTATGAACCCGCGCCATATTCTGTCGTCCGGTCTGGCAGCCCTGCCGGTCAATGCGAACGGCGTTCCCTTTGATATGAGCCATATCTACGCGTCGGGCAACGTGGCTGCCGATATGCTTTCTAACGTGGCTGCGGAGGCCACCGGTCGTGTCCTGGCGACGCGCCTCTACAACCTGACTGAAGATACCGGCATGAAGGATTTCCTCTCCTTCCTGATTGCGCGCGACACCATGCATCAGCAGCAGTGGCTGGCGGTGATTGAAGATCAGGGCGGCCTGAGCGCATCACTGCCTATCCCGAACAGCTTCCCGCAGACCGAAGAGGCGCATGAGCATGCTTACTACGCGCTCAACACCTCGCTCGATAAGCCGTTGCCGAAAGGGCGCTGGTGTGAAGGCCCGTCATTTGACGGTAAAGGCCAGTTCACCGCGAAAGAGAAACCGGATCTGCTGGGCGATGAGCCGCAGCTGGGCTATGCCCGTCCAGGTTCAGGCGCGCAGAGTGAACAAGAGCTCTCCGGCACCGTGCCGCCAGCGTTAAAACCTTAATCGCAACCTGTCCACGGAAGGACCTGTGCCACTGATTAACGTCAGAGCGATATATCCAGTAGCGAACCGTAGACAAATGGCGGTGAGATAGTTGGCCTGACAGGGATGTCATATCAGTTTACCTGCTGAAAATTAATTTACCTTGTTAGCGAGATTTCGCTTCTGGAAAATGAAGGATTAAATCAGCAGCTGAACAGGCAGTTGATGCCACGATAAACTGGAGCCGAGAAAAAATATTTTTTTGACCGGTCACTCGGAGTAGAAAAATAACTATTTTCTCGCCTGAAAATGAAAAACCCCAGCGGGCGCTGGGGTTAATTGCGTCACTCATTTGGTATCAAGCACCTGCTGCAGCCAGACCAGTTCGTCATCGAAGCCAGACTCGCGTAACAGTTGAAAATAAGATTGCTGAATCTCTGTTGATACTGAAGCCAACAGCATGCCCAGCATACCTTTGGTTTTACAGATTTCTAATGCTGCGTTTTCGAGAGAATCAAGGTTAAAACTAACATCATCAAGCGTATCAGCGACCATTTTTTATTCTCCTGACGGAGGTAATCAGCCATCCCTCCTTTGCTGTGTGTATCTGCTCCACTACGTGGACGGGCTGAGATCTCACACTAGCGCAGTTTCGTCAGTAAGAAACATCCTGATATCTAAACAGTAATCGGCAGCTTATGGCGCTTATTCACTCTACTTTTACGAAAAATCTGAGTAGCAAACGAACAGCATCAGGCTCAGGTGACATTAGCCCACAAAAAGAAGATGCACGAGGCGCGCCAGCGATTCCAGCAGCAGCAAACTGCCAATGAAGATAATCACCAGCATGCTAATAAATTGTTTCCGGCTATTCATCACGCCTCCCTGAAGATGTGACCGGCTATACTTTAACCCGCGATAAATAAACCTGTCGTTAACAAGCGGGATGATAATGCATTACCAATATCTGAACGGTGAAAACTGGCAAAGCATATGGATTGTAGGCGATCTACACGGTTGTCGCAGTCAGCTTGATGCTTTGCTGCTGGAAAAGGGCTTTGATAAGCAAAACGATTTGCTGATTTCGGTCGGCGATTTAATTGACCGTGGGCCCGACAGCCCCGGCTGCCTGGCGCTACTGGAAGAGTCATGGTTCCGCTGTGTGCGGGGAAATCACGAAGAGATGGCGCTGGATGCGTTACGTTGTCACGAGCCGCTGCTGTGGATGATGAACGGCGGTGACTGGTTTTATAAGCTCAAGGGCGCACAACTGATCGCAGCGCGCCACGCGCTTAAAAAGCTGACCCGCCTGCCGCTGATCCTGCATCTCCAGCTGGCGGATCGTACTGTGATTGTGGCGCATGCTGACTACCCAGCGGAACGCTACGCGTGGGAACAGCCGGTCGACTGGCATCAGGTGGTATGGAATCGGGAGCGTATTACCCGGCTGCAATCTGGCGGTGCGCCGAAAATAGGCGGTGCGGACGATTTTTACTTTGGCCATACGCCGCTGCAGCAGCCGCTGGAAACGGGCAATCTGCACTACATCGATACCGGCGCGGTATTCGGCAACCGGTTGACGTTAGTGCAGTTGCAGTAAAACTCAGCGGAACAGGCGGCCGTCGCGCACCAGTTCACGCGGGTAGCTGTTTTTAATACGGCTGCCGACGCGCTTCGCCAGCCCAATCGGCTGCTGTTGATAAGTGACAATCATTTCGTCCTGCTGTGGCGGCACGTCAGGAAAAATATCCCGGCCGCGATACCACTCCAGCGCCTCGTCGGCGTTTAATTCAAATGCCCGTTTTGCATCTGGTTGCGCCAGCGCAATCACCGCTTCATGCTGCCAGCGATAGCCTTTTGCAAAAGTCTCAGCCAGCTTCAGCCCGATCCGAGAAAAGCGAACGTTGTTAAGCAGCGGCGTCATCTCTGCCGGAAACAGCCAGATCTCTTTGTCGCGTTGCCACAGCGTGAGTTCGTCATCCCAGTACAGGCAGACCGACGCCGCCGCCTGCGCAATCTCTGCCGCCTGCTTTTTATTCAACGGGGAGAAAGGCAGCTTGCCCAGCTTGTAGTTGGGCTGAGGCAGCGGCGGCACCGACGCGGTTTTGCGCAGCCGCGCGACAAAGAAGCCTTCGCTGTCGAAAAACTGTGGGAACACATGCAAGAACCCTTCCGGCGTCAATGCCTGTGCGGCGTCAGCAAAGAGGCCGTCAAGGGAGAGAATTTCCACTGCCTGCGGGTATTGCGCCAGCAGCCAGGCGATGACCTGCTGGTTCTCAACCCGGTTTAGCGTACAGGTTGAATAAACCATCACTCCGCCCGGCTTGAGCGCGTGAAAAGCGCTGTCGATCAAATCACGCTGGGTTGCGGCAATAGCTTCGGTGCTGCCCAGCGTCCAGTTTTTCAGCGCGTCGGGATCTTTACGGATTACCCCTTCGCCAGAACAGGGCGCATCAAGCAGCACGGCGTCAAAGCGTTCCGGCACGGCGGGCCCGAAAACACGCGCGTCAAAATGGGTCAGCGCCACGTTGCTGACGCCACAGCGGCTGATGTTTGCATGCAGCACTTTTACGCGGCTGGAGGAGAACTCGTTGGCAAGGATCGCGCCCTGGTTAGCCATGCGCGCCGCCATTTGCGTGGTTTTCGAGCCGGGTGCCGCTGCCATATCCATGACCCGCTGCGCGTCGGGCGCGGCGTCGAACAGCGCACTGACGGGCAGCATTGAGCTGGCTTCCTGAATGTAAAACAGCCCGCTCAGATGTTCAGCCACGCTGCCCAGCGGCAGGCTCTCATCGTCGCGCTCAATCCAGAAGCCTTCCGCGCACCAGGGAACCGGCGTCAGTCGCCAGCCATAGCCTGCCGTCTGGGCAAGGAAATCTGCCACGCTGATTTTGAGCGTATTGACGCGAATAGTCCGGCGCAGCGGCTGCTGGCTGATAGCGATAAAGCGTTGCAGTTCGGCATCATCCGGCAGTGCGTCGCGCATGAGATCAAGGAATTCAGAGGGGAAAAGATCGGCCACAGGCAGGTTCCAGTTAAGGCGTTTAGGTCAAAAAACAGGGCGGCAGTGTAGCATAGAAAAGGTAGCGGACAGATAAGGCGCTGGCGCGCCGGTCATCCGGAGGCAAAACCAGCCTGTCCCGCGCTATTTATGGCGCGGGACACGTTGCTCCCCGGCTTTAACCTGTGTGCCGTCTGTGAAAAGGCTCAGACGGCCCGGCCTCATTACTGCTGCGGGTCAGGGATTGCTGTGCCCCAGCTGCGCCAGTTTTTCGGCGCTTCGTCCTGCAACAGGAAGTGCTTATCCGCGCCCGCCTGCGGGGCCAGCGGCACCGTTGCCGGCGTGGCAAACTGAATACCGCCGCGAATAAACTGCTGGAAGGTACCGGTTTTCACCACGCCGCCAATCAGGCCAAAGTCGAGGTTATAGCCCGACGCCAGCCAGAATACCGAGTTGTTACGCACCAGGTGCTGATACTTCTTGCTGATGCGCAGCGCAATCTGCACGCGATCCGCCATGTTGCCCAGCGAGGTGCCGGTCACGGTGCCCACCTCGACGCCGCGGAACAACACAGGCGTACCGAGCGAAAGCGAGCCCGCTTCGGCGGCATCGACGTAAATGGTCAACCCGTTCAGGTAGCGTGAATCGGTAATGGTACTTTCCTGAAGCTCAAAATTACGCGCCGGACGTCCTTTGCCAGGATCGACATTGACGTAAGGCTGCAAAATGGTCTCCAGATGGTTGACGCCAGCCGCAGAGATTTCTGGCGACACGACCGAGAAATGGCTGCCGCTGCGCGCGAAATCCTGTACATATTCCGGGTAGAGCACGGCCTTCGCCACCACCTGGTTTTTATCCTGGCTCAGCGTCAGCGACTCAACCTGGCCAATATCGATGCCCAGATAGCGAATCGGCATACCTTCCGCCAGTTTGCTGGCGTCATAGGTGTGCAGCGTGATCTGGCTGCCGACTGCGCGCGCGGCGGTTTCTGAAGGATAGAGCGTGCGCTTGCTGCCTTTAGCGTTCGCAGCACCGCTCATATTGTCAAAGCTGATGGCACCGCGCAGGGCGCGATTCAGCGGCGAAGCCTGTACGGTCAGGCCGCTGCCGTTGAGCTGCACGCGCGCGCCGCCTTCCGCCCAGAATACGCTTTCGCTGGTCAGCAGCTTGCGGTATTCCGGTTTGATATGGACGGCGATATCAAAGGCGCTGGCGCGCGGCGTAACGTCGACGATTTCGCCAACCTCATATTTGCGGTAGAGCACCACCGAACCCGCCTGCACGTCCGGCAGACTGTTAGCGGTGAGGGTCAGGGTAGTGGAAGGGCGATTGCCAGTAACACCTTCTTCCGCCTTTTCAGCGTCAGCAAACAGCGGATAGGCGGATTTAGCCTCGCCTTTAGCACCCGGATCCAGACGGATACCACCGTCCACCCATTCGCGCGCGCTGGCGCCCAGTACCTTCATTCCGTCAAGGCCAAACTTTACGTCGAGTCGGCTGTTGACGATAAATTTGCTGTCACCATGCACCAGGTTGCGATAGCCCGGCTCAATCGCCGCCACAAACTGGATACCTTTCTCATTCAACTCGCGCGAAATCACCTGGCCAATCTTCATGCCGTGCAGCATGACCGGCTGACCGGCATCAATGCCATAGCTTTCCGGTGCGCTGAGTTTGACCGTCAATACGTCAGGTTTCTGCAACAGCGACTCGTTGGCGGGCAGGACGGTAAAGTGGTTCTGCGGCTCACCTTCGCCCGGCACCAGCTCCAGCGTATTGCCGGTCAGCAGGCTGCTGAGGTTGGTGTCGGTCAGGCTCACTTTCGGGCTACGCATCTCGATGCGCGTGCCGCTGCGCATCAGGTTTACCACGGAGGGATCGAGCGTCAGTTCGCCCGTGACTTTGCCGCCGTTTTGCAGGTTCAGCTGGGTCAGCGTGCCGACCTCAAGCCCCTGATACATCAGTGGCGTACGGTTAGCTTTCAGGTTATCGCCATTCGGCAAATCGAGGCTGACTACCACGCCGCGCTGGCTGCGCGCCAGGTCGGGATAGAGCTTATAATTCTGGTCAGTTTTCGCCTGTGGTGAATCTTCCGGCGAGTCAAAGGCAATAGCGCCATTGACCAGCGCTGCCAGACTCTCCAGCTCGACCTTCGCGCCGCTCAGGCTGACGTCGGCGTTCAGGCCAGAGACGTTCCAGAAGCGGCTGTTGGCTTTAACCAGATTATTGAAGCGGCGTTCGATCAGCACATCAATGGTGACGCCTTCGGTATTGCCGTTAATGCTGTAGTCATAAACGCGGCCGACCGGAATTTTACGGTAATAGACCAGCGATCCGGAGTTAAGCGCGCCAAGGTCCGGCGCGTGCAGATGCACCAGCAGTTCGCCAGTATTTACGCGGTACTTCGGCTGGGTATCCTGCGCTATAAAGCTTTCGCGCGGCTCGCCGCTGCCCGGCATCATGCCGATATAGTTGCCGCCCACCAGCGCATCCAGCCCGGATACGCCCGCCAGAGAGGCTTTCGGCGTCACCAGCCAAAACTGCGTTTTCTCGCGCAGCGCCTCTTTCATATCGCTTTTGATGCTGGCCTTAATCTGAATAGTGCGGTAATCGTCGCTCAGATTAATGCCCTGCACGGTGCCGACCTCCACACCCTGATAGCGGATCGGCGTGCGCCCCGGCACTATCCCGTCAGCCGACTGGAAGTTAATAGTGATCACCGTGCCGCGCTCTTCAAAGTTAGTCCAGAGCAGCCAGCCGGCGATCAGCATTGCGATGATCGGCAGAAGCCAGAATGGAGAAACCTTACGTTTGCTGCGCAGCGTCGCGTTAGTCGATGTAGTCGGCGTTTCCTGTTGCATGTGCATCCCAAAGCAGGCGGCTGTCGAGCCACTCAACGGCCATAATGGTCAGGATCACCGCCGCGCCGAAGTAAAACGCGGCGGGTCCCATGGTAAAAGCCAGCAGCTGATCGCGATTGACCAGCGACATGGTTAATGAAATCACAAAGAGGTCGAGCATGGACCAGCGGCCCACCCAGGTCACCACCCGCAGCAGGCGAATGCGGGTTTTTAGTCCCTGTTCGCAGCGGAAGTGAATACTGAGCAGCAGCGTCAGCATCACCAGCACCTTGGTGAAAGGCACCAGAATACTGGCGATAAACACCACCGCCGCCACCGGAATATTGCCGGAGGCCAGGCCGAGGATGCCGGAAAAGATGGTGTCCTCGCGCCGCGAACCGTTCAGGTAGACCACAGAGATTGGCAACAGATTGGCGGGGATCAGCAGCACAATCGAGGCGATCAGCGCCGCCCAGGACTTTTGCAGGCTGTGTCGGCGTCGAAAGTCGAGCGGCGTATGGCAGCGCGGACAGCGGCCGCGCGCGTCGGGCTCCCCGGTATTGTGGCAGTTAAGGCAGACCTGCAGCCTGTCGCGCGCGATTGTATTTTGCTTCTGCGGATAGAAATGTTCCCACAGCTGCTCGACGTTAAGGTGGATCAGGGTCAGCAGGCTCAGCAGCGTCAGCGTCAGGTAGGCGGCCAGCCCATAGCCGACCTCCAGCGAGGCGTAGTCCTGCACTTTAATTGACGCCACCGCGATGCCCACCAGGTAGATGTCGAGCATCACCCACTCTTTAACCTTCTCCAGCATCAGCAGCACCGGACGCAGGTTCATCCCTAGCCGATGGCCGAGGGTAAGATAGCCGATGCCAGCCACCAGCGCGACCGGCGCGCCGATGGTGCAGAACGCCACCATAGAGGCCGTCAGCACGTTGCCCTGTTCCGCCATCTGAATGACGCCGCCCAGCAGGCTGGCGTTAATGCGCATGCCGAGCAGGCGAATATCCACCAGCGGCAGGGTAAAGGCGAAAGGCATCAGCACCATAATCATCGCGGCCATGACCGTCAGCCGCGTCATCGACCAGTCGCGCCCGCTGATAATTTGCGCATGGCAGCGTGGACAATAGGCAGACTGATGCGATTTCACATCCGGTAAGGAAAAAAGGGTATCGCATTGCGGACAACGCTGATAACGTGCGTGGGGCAATGGCTGGCTGATAGCGTGAATTTTCATAGGGTGATGCAGGTTTCGCCCAGATATTTGTCGCTGTGACCGGATGCGGTCGTGGGGCAAAAAAACGTTTTAACGTTTCCGGCATCCCCGCAAGGGGCCCACGTTTCGATCCACAAAAATCTAAGGTTATAGCAACTAACGCTATGATTCACCTTGTGGCGGTGGATATTTAGTGCTTATTTTAACGGGCGGTTAATTAAAGCCGCTCTGTTGTTAATGTTAATGGTTAAACAATGAACAAAACTGCCTTTTACGATGATTTGAATCGCGACATGCGCGCGTTGCTCGCGGGCGAGAGATCCTTTCTCGCCGCGCTGGGCAATTTCAGCGCGCTGCTGTATGAACGCCTCGAAGGCGTCAACTGGGCGGGCTTCTACCTGCTGACGGAAGCCGACACGCTGGTGCTGGGGCCTTTCCAGGGCAAAATCGCCTGCGTGCGCATCCCGGTAGGCAAAGGCGTTTGCGGCACGGCGATGGCGCAGGATAAAGTGCAGCGCGTCGACGACGTGCACGCCTTTCCCGGCCATATCGCCTGCGACGCCGCCAGCAACGCCGAGATCGTGATTCCTCTGAAAGTAAACGGCGCGCTGGTAGGCGTTCTGGATATCGACAGCACGGTGTTCAATCGCTTCGACAGCGAGGATGAGACAGGGCTGGTTGCACTGACTGATGGGCTTTGCGACGTGCTGGCGGGCAGCGATATCGAAAAATTTTTGCAGCTGACGCGTAGCTAATCGACTGGATCGCATGGTATTTGGCAATGTTGTCATTATAATGTCGCCTGTTCATGCCTGCTCTGGTCGGCAAATCCGTTGTAATCAGGAAATTTCATGGAAAATCAACCTAAGTTGAATAGCAGTAAAGAAGTGATCGCCTTTCTGGCGGAACGTTTTCCAAACTGCTTTAGCGCCGAAGGTGAGGCGCGTCCGCTCAAAATCGGCATCTTTCAGGATCTGGTCGAGCGCGTTCAGGGCGAAATGGGTCTGAGCAAGACTCAGCTGCGTTCGGCGCTGCGTCTCTATACCTCCAGCTGGCGTTATCTCTACGGCATCAAAGCCGGCGCAACGCGCGTCGATCTCGACGGCAACGCCTGTGGCGTGCTGGACGAGCAGCACGTGCAGCATGCGCGTCAGCAGCTGGAAGAGGCGAAAGCGCGCGTTCAGGCGCAGCGCGAGCAGCAGAAAGCTGCGAAGCGCGAAGCAGGCGAAGAGGGTGCAGAACCCCGTCGTCCACGTCGTCCGGCCGCACGCAAGCCAGCCGAAGGCGAAGCGCCGCGTAAAGCGCGTCCTCAGTCGCCGCGTCCGGCCGCTCAGGATCGCAAACCGGCTCCGCGCCCCGTCGCAGAGGCGAAACCCATCACCGATACCTCAACGTTGCAACCTGGCCAGAATATCAAAGTCAAAGCAGGCAAAAGTGCGATGGACGCCACCGTTCTTGAAGTGTCAAAAGACGGCGTTCGGGTACAGCTCGCTTCCGGCATGGCAATGATTGTGCGCGCAGAACACTTGCAGTTCTGAAACGGAGGCTGACCCCGGCATGAACACCCTGTTAAAAATCGGTATGATTGCGGGCCTGCTACTGGCAGGCCCTTCATTTGGCGCAGAGAATATTACCCGCGCCGATCAGATTCCGCAGCTTCATGAAGATCCGCAGGATGCGACCGTCAGCGAACGCGTGACTTCTCGCTTTACCCGCTCTCACTATCGCCAGTTCGATCTCGATCAGGCGTTCTCAGCGAAGATTTTCGACCGCTATCTGAATATGCTCGACTACAACCATAATGTGTTGCTGGCATCAGATGTGGCGCAGTTCGCCGACAAGAAAACCACGCTCGGCGATGAACTGCGCAGCGGCAAACTGGACGCGTTTTACGATCTCTACAACCTGGCGCAGAAGCGCCGTTTTGAGCGTTATCAGTACGCGCTTGACGTGCTGAGCCGCCCGATGAGCTTTACCGGTAATGACACCATCGATATTGACCGCGCCAAAGCGCCCTGGCCTAAAGATCAGGCTGAGCTGAACGCGCTGTGGGATGCAAAGGTAAAGTACGACCAGCTTAGCCTGAAGCTGACCGGTAAAGACGAAAAAGAAATTCGCGACGTGCTGACCAAGCGCTACAACTTCGCTATCCGCCGTCTGGCGCAGAGCAACAGCGAAGATGTGTTCCAGCTGGCGATGAACGCCTTTGCGCATGAAATCGATCCGCACACCAACTATCTGTCGCCGCGCAACACCGAACAGTTCAACACCGAAATGAGCCTGTCGCTGGAAGGCATTGGGGCTGTGCTGCAGATGGATGACGACTACACGGTGATCAATTCTATGGTCGCAGGCGGTCCGGCTGCCAAGAGCAAGTCGATCAGCGTTGGCGACCGCATCGTCGGGGTCGGTCAGCCCGGCAAACCGATGGAAGATGTGATTGGCTGGCGTCTTGATGATGTCGTCGCGAAGATCAAGGGGCCGAAAGGCAGCAAAGTGCGCCTTGAAGTTCTGCCGGCCGGCAAGGGCACCAAAACCCGCACCGTGACCCTGACGCGTGAAAAGATCCGCCTGGAAGACCGCGCGGTGAAGATGAGCGTGCATAACGTTGGTAAACAGAGAGTCGGCGTGCTGGATATTCCCGGCTTCTACGTTGGCCTGACCGATGATGTCAAAGTGCAGCTGCAGAAACTGCAAAAGCAGAACGTTGACAGCGTGGTTATCGACCTGCGCACCAACGGCGGCGGCGCGCTGACCGAAGCCGTCTCGCTCTCTGGCCTGTTTATTCCCAGCGGTCCGGTGGTGCAGGTACGTGACAATAATGGACGCGTGCGTGAAGACAGCGACAACGATGGCGTCGTCTATTACAAAGGCCCGCTGGTAGTGCTGGTAGACCGCTTCAGCGCCTCGGCGTCGGAAATTTTCGCGGCAGCCATGCAGGACTATGGTCGTGCGCTGATCGTTGGCGAGCCGACGTTCGGCAAAGGCACGGTACAGCAGTACCGCTCGCTGAACCGTATCTACGATCAGATGCTGCGTCCTGAATGGCCTGCGCTGGGTTCTGTGCAGTACACCATCCAGAAATTCTACCGCATCAACGGCGGCAGCACCCAGCGTAAAGGCGTCACGCCAGATCTGCTGATGCCGACCGGTGTGGAAGCAGCAGAAACCGGCGAGAAGTTCGAAGATAACGCGCTACCCTGGGACAGCATCAATGCGGCGACCTACAGCAAAACGGGTGACGTGAAACCGCTGGTGGCGCAGCTGACTAAGCAGCACGAAGCGCGTATCGCCGAGGATCGCGAGTTCCAGTACATCATGAAAGATATTGCGCGTTTCAATGCGATGAAAGAGAAGCGCAACATTGTGTCGCTCAATCTTGCCCAGCGCGAGAAAGAGAACCATGAAGAGGATGCGCTGCGTCTGGAACGCATCAATGCGCGCTATCAGGCGGAAGGCAAAAAGCCCTTGAAGAGCCTGGACGATCTGCCGAAGGATTATAAAGAGCCCGATCCTTACCTCGATGAAACGGTCAGAATCGCCAATGACCTGGCACAGCTGGATAAGTCACAACCGGCTTCATCGACGCCTGCTGCGCAGTAATCGCAAAGGTTTAAAAAGCACCGCGCGGCGGTGCTTTTTTTTGCCTGCAATCTGGCGGCTGTTTGCAAAACGGGCGACGAAAAACGCCTCGGCCAGATAAAGCGTGACTAAATGTAAAGTTATGTCTTTTTAGGCACTTAAAGATTAAGGTCGCTTGAAATGCGCGGTGATGACCCTAGGATAGGGATCCGCGCAGTGAGTGCGTGAACAACTGAGGAAGATTAACGTTTATGATGCGTATTGCTCTTTTCCTGGTGACCAACTTAGCTGTGATGTTGGTCTTTGGGCTGATTCTCAGCCTGACAGGGATCCGGTCAAGCAGTGTTCAGGGCCTGATGATTATGGCAGGCCTGTTTGGCTTTGGCGGTGCGTTTGTTTCACTGCTGATGTCGAAGTGGATGGCATTGCGCTCGGTCGGTGGTGAAGTGATTGAACAACCCCGTAACGAAACGGAACGCTGGTTGATGCAGACCGTTGGCCGTCAGGCACAGCAAGCCGGTATCGCGATGCCGCAGGTCGCTATCTACCATGCGCCCGATATTAACGCCTTTGCAACCGGCGCGCGCCGCGACGCTTCGCTGGTGGCAGTCTCAACGGGTCTGTTGCAGAACATGAGCCGCGATGAAGCCGAGGCGGTATTAGCCCATGAGATCGCGCATATCGCCAATGGTGATATGGTGACCATGACGCTGATTCAGGGCATCGTGAACACCTTTGTTATCTTTATCTCGCGTATTATCGCGCAGGTGGCATCAGGTTTTCTGTCGGGCAACCGCGACGGCGAAGAGAACAGCAACGGCAATCCGCTGGTCTACTTTGCGGTGGCAACGGTGCTGGAACTGGTGTTCGGTATTCTGGCCAGCATTATTACTATGTGGTTTTCGCGCCATCGCGAATTCCATGCTGATGCCGGTTCGGCGAAACTGGTTGGGCGTGAGAAGATGATCGCCGCGCTGCAGCGTCTGAAAACCAGCTACGAGCCGCAGGAGCCGAGCAGCATGATGGCGTTCTGCATCAACGGCAAAAACAAGTCGCTGAGCGAACTGTTTATGTCACATCCGCCACTGGACAAACGCATCGAAGCGCTGCGCAGCGGTCAGTACTTGAAGTAATTGTCAGGCTGGCAAAAAGGCGACTCCACGGAGTCGCCTTTTTTATTACTGCGCCGTGGCGCGCTTCTGCGACAGGCGTGACAGGCTGAACAGTGCGGCAACGCTGGAGAAGAGTCCCGCCAGAATCAGCGAGGCGTGTGTGCCGCTCTGATCGAACATATTGAACATCAGCGCCACCAGCGCCGCGCCGCTGCTCTGGCCCAGCAGGCGTGCCGTGCCCAGCATTCCGCTGGCACCGCCGCTGCGGTTGCGCGGCGCGGAGGAGATAATGGTGTGGTTATTCGGCGACTGGAACAGGCCAAACCCGGCACCGCACAGCGCCATACGCCAGATAATATCCCAGTCCTGCGGCTGCGCAGGCAGCAGCGCCAGCAGAAACAGCCCGGCGGCAAACAGCGCCAGCCCCAGCCCACCCAGCAGGCCAGCGTGAACGCGTTCAATCAACCGCCCCGCAATGGGGGCCAGCACCATGGTTGCCAGTGGCCACGGCGTCAACAGCAGGCCGGTGGCGACTTCATCGCGGCCCAGCACGTTTTGCAGGAAAAAGGGCAATGAAACCATCGCCAGCATCTGTGCGCAGAAGGAGCAGATCGAGGTGCAAATCGACAGGCTGAAAAGCGGGATACGCAGTAAATCAACCGGCAGCAGCGGAACCGCCATGCGCTGCTGACGTTGCACAAAGAACCAGCCAACTATCGCCAGCACCACCACTTCAGCCAGCACCAGCGCATGGCTCTGCCCCTGTGAGAAACCGGTCAGCGCATAAATGAGCAGGCCGAAAAACAGCGCATTCATCAACGCGCTCGGCACATCGAATTTTTGCGTTTTCGCTTTCTGGCTGTTATCCGGCAAGAAGCGCAGCGCCAGCCACAGCGCTATGATTCCCAGCGGCACGTTGATCAGGAACAGCCATTTCCAGCTGGCGATCGACAGTATCGCTGCCGCCACCGTTGGTCCGGCTGCGCTGGAAACCGCCACCACCAGCGAATTAATCGCCATGCCGCGCCCCAGATACCGTTGCGGGTAGATAATGCGGATTAGCGCGGTGTTGACGCTCATCAGTGCCGCACCGCCAAAGCCCTGCAGCACGCGCGCCAGCGTCAGCATCGAAAGAGAAGAGGAAAGGGCGCAGAACACGGAAGTCACGATAAACAGGCCAAGCCCGATCTGGTAGACGCGGCGATAGCCTATCATATCGCCGATAAAAGAGAGCGACAGCAGCGAGGCAACAATCGCAATCTGGTAAGCGTTAACAATCCAGACCGACTGCGCCGGGCTGGCCTGGAGCTCACGCGCAATGGTCGGCAGCGCCACGTTAGCGATAGCGCCATCCAGTACCGCCATCATAATGCCCAGCGCGATAGTAAAAATTGCGCCGTAGCGCTGTGGGACGGGAATACCATCCTGATAAGAAGTCGGGGACATAGTGCGATAAGTAAAGAGGGTGAATATCACCATGCTAATGAATTTGCTGCTGAAACGCACCGTTTTTACCGCAAAAATGTATCTTAAAGTATGTCCTGTCACGACGGGCAATGGTACAGCGTCCGGTGACGCGCTATATTGGTCGTCTGTTCCGATTTTATTAAAACAATTTTAAAAAGGGTGCTCGATGGCCGCCAGTGAAAACGACAAACAACCCGATGCCGTCTCTTCCGTCATGAAGGTGTTCGGCATTCTGCAGGCGCTTGGCGAAGAGCGCGATCACGGTATTACTGAACTGGCGCAGCGCGTCATGATGTCGAAAAGTACTGTCTACCGCTTTTTGCAGACCATGAAATCGCTGGGTTATGTCACGCAGGAAGGGGAGAGCGAAAAATATTCTCTGACCCTGAAGCTGTTTGAGTTGGGTGCGAAAGCGCTGCAGAACGTTGACCTTATCCGCAGTGCAGACGTGCAGATGCGTGAACTCTCCCGGCTCACCAAAGAGACGATTCACCTCGGCGCGCTGGAAGAAGACAGCATTGTCTATATCCACAAAATTGACTCGCTCTATAATCTGCGCATGTATTCGCGTATCGGGCGCCGCAACCCGCTGCACACCACGGCGATTGGGAAAGTGCTGCTTGCCTGGCGCGACCGCGCAGAGGTGAGCGAAATTTTGAAGGATGTCGAATTCAAGCGCAGTACCGCAAACACCATCGTCAGCAGCGAGGCGCTTATCAAGGTGCTTGAGCAGGTGAAAGTGCAGGGGTTTGGCGAAGATAACGAAGAGCAGGAAGAAGGCTTGCGCTGCATTGCCGTGCCGGTTTTCGACCGCTTTGGCGTGGTTATCGCCGGACTGAGCATCTCTTTCCCGACCATCCGCTTTTCTGAAGAGGCGAAAAGCGACTATGTCGCCATGCTGCATCGCGCGGCGCGCACGCTATCCGCTGAGATGGGCTACCATCACTACGCTTTCTGAGAAATAAGCGGGCAGATGCCCGCTTCCTTTAATTATCGACCACCTCGCCGCTCTTCTTGAGCAGCGGACAATCCGTCACGCCAATAACGCCACTATCGGTATGCAGATACTGAGCGGTGATGACACCACGCGCGGTAAGGTAGCTACACTGCAAGCCCAGACCTGCGGCGTTTTTTGTGCTGCCGGTTAACACGCCGTAGCCGGTAAACAGCATAGCGACCCAGATAACAGCAAGCAGAGCAATCGCCCGGATAAACAGTTTCATTTTGTCTCCATGTGATACATAACGCAGCTATCCACATTTTGCTGCTGCCCGTAATATTAACAGCTTGCCTCGCTTTGTCTGCCGAATCGATCAGAGATTGCCGAAAGCGAAGCATTCAGGGAATTCTGCATTCAGGCTCATCGCCTGGTCAGCGCAACGCGCAGCAGGTAGAATCGTCCCGGTAAATATTTTTCGATTTTGAGGCAGTTATGAACGAGTTGGCCGCATCCTCCGATCCGCTATTCAGCTATGGCGTTCTGGCAATAATCATTATTGTGGCGTTCATCGCCTGGTTTTTTGTCAACCGGGCCAGCGTGCGCGCCAGTGAACAGATCCAGCTGCTGAATTTGCTGCTGGAAGAGCAGAAAAAACAGAATGCACTGCTGCGTAAACTGGTTGAGAGCCAGAGCGATGCGCAAGATAAGCAGGACCCTGAAGAGAAGCGCGATTTTATTCGCATGATCCCGGAACGTTAACCGCCTGACTACGGCAAGGAGGCGACATGGCCTGGCAAAATCCCTGGTACGACGCCAGCAAAGCACACCACACGCCCGAAGGTTTCCGTAATCTTGAACCCGATTTGCGCCAGCCAGGGGATCTCGATCGCTGGCGCAAAGAGCGTAAAGCGCAGGGTTTGCCTTTTCCGCCCCAGGCTGGCTATGAGGATTTTAAGGCGCGCTGGTGGCATCCTGCCGATCTTTCCGGCACTGACGACCGGGTCTGGTGGCTAGGCCATGCGGCCATGCTGCTGCGCCTGAACCAGCGCTATTTGCTGATTGATCCAGCGCTCTCCAGGCGCGCCTCACCGTTGCCCTTTGCTGGCCCGAAACGTAAATCTCCCGCACCGCTGCGTATCTCCCAGCTGCCGCGGCTCGACTATGTACTGATTTCTCATAATCACTATGACCATCTCGATCTTGCCACCGTTAAACGTATTATCCGCCGTTTTCCAGAGGTGACGTTTGTGGCGCCGTTAGGGCTGGAAGGCTGGCTCAAACGACGTGGGGCACGGCATGTCCACCAGTTAGACTGGTGGCAAAGCCACGAAGATGAAAATCTGACGCTGACTGCCGTACCGGCGCGCCACTGGAGCATGCGCACGCTTTACGATCGCAATCGCTCTTTATGGTGTGGCTGGGTGGTGCGCAGTGAGACGCTGAATTTCTGGTTTTCTGGCGACAGCGGTTATTCCGAAAATCTGGCAGAGATCCCTCGCAGGCTTGGTCCATTTAATCTGGCAGCATTGCCTGTTGGCGCGTATGCACCGAAATGGTTCATGCAGAGCAGCCATATGGACCCCGATCATGCAGTGTCATTATGGCGGCTTATTGGTCAACCTTTAACCATCCCGATGCACTGGGGCGTATTCGAACTGGCCGATGAATCGCTGGATGAACCACCAGCAGAATTAATGCGCGCTATTAAGCGCAACGGCGAAGATAATGGCTCGTTTATGCCGTGGAGAATAGGGGAGAGCCGCAGCCTGCCAAATATAATCCAGGAAAAATCCTAAAGCGCTAACCTAATCTCTGAAGCAGTGTTTGAGTTTTAAGAGAAGTTTTAATCAGGATCAAAGAATAAATCGTAATAAGCAATATGTGTCGCTCTGCTTTTATTTGGAGCAAGAGTAATTTTATTTTCCTGATTTTGGTGCAAAAGAAATTTCAATCTGTACCAGAAGAAATGATAAACACCGCTCCGCAAATGAAAAAAGCCTGCGCCGGTTTTAGTTTACGGTTTCGTTTGCGAAAGAATAATGCCATATTAATGCAATAATTTATCTTTAAATTAGGCTGTTACGCTGTACAAGGTTGGACGAAGAAGCGGTTATCCGCTATAGTTAACCGCATCATCAGTAAGTTGATGGATAATGTTCTTTAGGCGATGAGTGGTCAGGTTATGTACCAAAATGAACAAAGTGCGGCACGGCTTTGCAAATTTTGTGCAGTATATCGATAGCCGATTAAAAATGCCTTGCCATTAATTTACGAATATGTGATAACAATTCGTGGGTCAAACGAGGTACAGTTCTGTTTATGTATGGCATCTTCAGTAAAGAAGTTACGAGTAAAAACGTTGACGTTGAATACCGCTTCCTTGCCGAACCTTAATTAGTGCCTCATGCAGTAACGTCTCTGGTTTATCTGTAGGTCAGCCTCCGGGCAAAATAAACACTCTAAGGAATTTGCAAAATGGCAAAGATTAAAGGTCAGGTTAAGTGGTTCAACGAGTCTAAAGGTTTTGGTTTTATTACCCCTGCTGACGGTAGCAAAGATGTGTTCGTACACTTCTCCGCTATCCAGGGCAACGGTTTCAAAACCCTGGCTGAAGGCCAAAGCGTTGAGTTCGAAATTCAGGACGGCCAGAAAGGCCCGGCTGCAGTCAACGTAACCGCTATCTGATTTCGTGCCAGCTCGGTGCCATGCACCACTGAAAACGAATCCTGTAAAGCCCTGGTCATCTGACCGGGGCTTTTTCTTTGCGCTTTCGATACGAGAGCGAACGGAGTACACTGCGGCGCTCTTGTTAATGGAGTTCGTATGTTGCTGATTTGCCCCCTCTGTCATCTCCCTTTACAGCCTGAAAACCGCAGCTGGCGCTGTGAAAACCGCCACCAGTTCGATCAGGCGAAAGAGGGCTACCTCAATTTGCTGCCCGTTCAGCATAAAGGCTCGCGCGAGCCTGGCGACAGCCCGGAGATGATGCAGGCGCGGCGCGAGTTTCTGCAGGCGGGTTACTATCAGCCGCTGCGCGACGGCGTGGTGGCGCTGCTGCGCGAAAAGCTGCCGCACGCGGGCGCGCTGCTTGATATCGGCTGCGGCGAAGGCTATTACACCTCGGCGCTCAGCGCGCTGGGCGCCGAGGTGTACGGGCTGGATATCGCCAAAAACGCCATTCGCCTGGCGGCGAAGCGCTATCCTGACGTGCAGTTCTGCGTCGCGTCAAGCCAGCGTCTGCCTTTTGCCGACGCTTCGCTGGATGGCGTCGTGCGTATCTACGCGCCCTGCAACGAGGCGGAACTGACGCGCGTCATCAGGCCTGGCGGCGTGCTGCTGACCGTTACGCCCGGGGCGCACCATCTGCAACAGTTCAAGGCGCTGATCTATCGCGAGGTGCAGCTCCATGCGCCGGAAGAGAAGTGCTACAGCGGCTTTAGCGAAGAGAGCCAGCAGTCGCTGCGCTACGCGATGCACCTGAGCGGCGACGCGGCAGCCACACTGCTGCAGATGACGCCTTTCGCCTGGCGCGCGAAGCCGTCGGTGTGGGGGGAGCTGCAGGCGTCGAAAACCTTCGAATGCGACGCCGACTTCCGTCTGACGCTATGGCGGCGCGATTAGCGCGCCTCCACCAGCGTATGGTAGATGCGTTCCAGATCGTCGAGCCGCTGCACGGCGATCAGCAGGCGACGCTGCTCCAGCTGCATCACCAGAATGCCGTCTTCGGAGAGATTGATGCTCTGAATGCGTTCATAGGCTATCCAGACGCCGCCATAAAACAGCCCGTCGCGCTTCATCAGCAGAGCTGGGCGGCGCAGCCAGAAGAGCCAGAAGGCGAGAAAGAGCAGCACCATCAGCAGCGTGGTGGTGAGCTGCGGCCCCTGATGCGTCACATTATTCCAGAGTAAAATCGCCAGCAGCCCAATAAATATCAGGCTGTCGATCTTGTGCCTGCGCCGCAGCGCCACGCTCAGGCGCGTCGGGCCTTTGCGGCGCGGCAGAATAAAGTCGTTGTAGAGAGAAAAAAGCAGCAGCGCGGCGATGCAGAGCGCGATGAGGCCGTCCGTTAGTGTCATCACATTCTCCTGAGGCGATACGGCGGAAAAGCGGGGAAGAGGCCGGGCGCGGCGCGCCCGGCGAGAGTACTACAGGCCAAGCAGGCCGATCCAGTAACCGAAAATCCCGATAACGAAGAAGCCGACGATAATCCACAGCGCGTTGACCTTGCGACGCAGCAGCCACATGCAGGCGAAGGTCAGCAGCAGCGGCACGATGCCCGGCATCAGCTGATCGAGGATGGTCTGAACTGTGGTGACGGTGGTCTTTCCGGTCTGGTCGGTAATGCGCGACACCACCAGCGGAATATTAACGTGCGTCCACTTGTTGACCAGCGCGCCCATGACAAACAGGCCGAGAATCGACGCCCCCTCCGTTAGCTTCTGCAGGAACCCGCCGCCCATGTCGCTGACGATATCGATCCCTTTGCGGTAGCCGTACGCCACGCCGTAATAGCGGGTCAGCAGGCGCGCCAGATTGAACAGCACAAAGAAAAGCAGCGGACCCAGCAGACTGCCGCTCATGGCGATGCCTGCGCCAAGCGCGGCGAAGACCGGACGCACCGTGCCCCAGAAAATCGGGTCGCCGACGCCCGCCAGCGGCCCCATCAGGCCGACTTTGATGCCGTTGATGGCGGCGTCGTCGATCGCGGCGCCGTTTGCGCGCTGCTCTTCCATCGCCATGGTCACGCCCAGTACCGGCGCGGCTACGTAGGGATGGGTGTTGAAGAACTCCAGATGGCGTTTGATCGCCTGACGGCGCGCCTCGTTATTTTCCGGATAGAGGCGGCGGATCACCGGCACCATCGAGAAGCAGAAGCCCAGCGCCTGCATACGCTCGAAGTTCCACGACCCCTGGAACAGGTTCGACCGCAAAAACACGCCGCGGATGTCGCCTGGGGTGAGTTTCTTTTGCGTTGTAGTTGTATCTACCATGTTGTCACCTGTTCCTTAGTCAAGTTCGTTATCGAGATCGTTATTTGCCGGACCCGCCGCAGGCGCGCCTGCCACGCGGTTATATTTCGGCGCCAGCTGGATATAGAGCACGGCCATGACCACGCCGATGACGCCCAGCGCCACCAGGTTGAAGCTGGTGAAGGCCGCGGTGACGAAGCCGAGGTAGAAGAAAGGCATCAGATAGCCTGCGCGCATCATATTGATGACCATCGCGTAACCGACCACCACGATCATGCCGCCGGCGATGTTCAGGCCGTTGGTGACCACTTCAGGGATAGAGCTAAGCAGGGAGTGAACCGCGCTGGTACCGACCGAAATCGCCACGATCAGCGCCGGAATGGCGATACGCATCGCCTGCAACACCAGCGCCGAGACGTGGATCCACGAAATCGCCGTCAGGTTGCCTTTCTCCGCCGCCTTATCGGCCGCGTGCTGGAAGGCCACGGTGATGGTGCGCACGATAATCGTCAGCACCTGGCCCGCCGCCGCCAGCGGAATCGCCAGCGCAATGCCTGCGCCGACGCTCTGACCGCCGGCGATAACCAGAATGGTGGAGATGATTGAGGCGAGAGCTGCGTCGGGCGCCACGGCGGCGCCGATGTTCATCCAGCCCAGCGCGATCATCTCCAGCGTGCCGCCGATGATGATGCCGGTTTTCATATCCCCGAGCACCGCCCCAATCAGGGTACAGGCCACCAGCGGACGGTGAAACTGAAACTCATCCAGAATCGAACCCATACCCGCAATACAGGCCACGATAAATATCAGGATGATTTGTAGCGAGGTTATTTCCATCATATCCCTTCTCCTCAGCAGGATAGCGTTAACTGGCCCGCAGGCGCAGCTGGCGGCGTTTTACGCATTGACCTTCGCAATCAGGTCCATCATTTTCAGTTTTGGATCGTTGGAAACTTTACGGACTTCCAGCTCGATATTGCGTTCATTGAGCTTGCGGAACGCGGCGATATCTTTTTCATCGACCGATACCGCGTTATTCACCTGGGTTTTGCCCTGACGAAACGCCATGCCGCCGATGTTGACTGTTTTAATCTCCACGCCCTGTTCAACAATACGCAGCACGTCGGTAGGGTTGGTGAACAGCAACATCACACGGTCGCGGCCATATTTAGGGTTGTTCCAGACACGCACCATTTTATCGACATCAACCACATGCGCGGTGACCCCAGGTGGGGCAACCTGCGTCAGCAGGGTTTTACGTACATGATCTTTCGCCACCTCATCACTCACCACGATAATGCGTGAGACATTGGTTTCTTTAGTCCAGCGCGTTGCCACCTGTCCGTGAATCAGGCGGTCATCGATACGTGCCAGGCCAATTTTCATATGTTCGCCTGGAGCCAGCGGTGTTGCGGCTGCCTGTGGCGTTTTGGCTGCGGGCGCAGCGGCAGAGGCAGGAGGTGCAGCAAGCTGGGTTTTTTGTGCTTTAACGCCTTCACGGCCGGTTTCAACGGCAATCCCCACCAGTTCGGCAAAGGCGGGATCGTCGTCGCGAGCCATCAGTGTTTCCACCAGCATCGGAATGTTAACCCCGGCGATAACATCGTAATTCTCTTTATCCAGCACGACGCGGCTGGCGGCGTTAAAAGGACTTCCTCCCCAGGTATCGACTAAAAACAGCACGCCTTTTGACGTGTCCAGTTTGGTCAGCTGCGCCTGATATTTTTCGATAAGCGTTTCTGCATTTTCGCCAGGCACAAAGTCAATCCATCCCACGTTTTCCTGCTCGCCCAACAGCATCTCTGCGGTTTTCAGCAGTTGCTCGGCTGCCCAGCCGTGTGTACCAATTACTATTGCAATGGTCACTTGCTACCTCCGTTCGCTAAAGAGATTCGTCTGGAGTCGACGAACCGTTATGAGTTATCGCTACGGTTATCTCCTGACAAGCGTAGTCAAATCATCTGTATAAGCAGGTCGTTCTTCGGGCGTCTTAAATAAGCCGGTGAGTCGCGATTTATTTTAGTGCGCGAAAAAATAATTTATGTGACGGTCGTCAGTAAACAGACGGCCCATTTACCTGTGAGCGTTGTTTTTAATACGCCGTGGAACCTGAATCATTTGTAAATGAAAGAAAATTTTTTGACGTAATTTTTCGGCCTGATACATTAGCGATCTGTTTATTGCTCAGGAGTAACGGGTTTCAGCCCACCTATATGGATCGTCACCGACGTCGCTTAACCACTTTGATGCGCGCATCCGCGCCTTCTCTCACGCCTGACGGCGTTTCTGTAGTTCACCCGATTGCCTTTCTGTCACGTCTGCGGACGCTGGCACGATATCGTTCAATCTGTCTCTCATTCAGGAGTCAATGATGGAATTTCTCTTCGACCCCTCGATCTGGGCCGGCTTATTAACGCTTGTCGTACTGGAAATCGTGCTCGGCATCGACAACCTGGTGTTTATCGCCATTCTTGCCGACAAGTTGCCGCCGAAGCAGCGAGATAAAGCCCGCCTGATTGGTCTGTCGCTGGCGCTGGTCATGCGTCTGGGCCTGCTCTCGCTGATTTCGTGGATGGTCACGCTCACGCGTCCGTTATTCAGCGTAGGCGACTTTAGCTTTTCAGGCCGCGATTTGATTTTACTGTTTGGCGGATTGTTCCTGTTGTTCAAGGGAACAATGGAACTGCATGAAAGGCTGGAAAGTCGTCCGCACGAGCAGCAGGGTAACCGCAGCTACGCCAGTTTTTGGGCGGTGGTGACGCAAATTGTGGTGCTGGACGCGGTCTTCTCGCTTGATGCGGTGATTACGGCGGTAGGCATGGTGAACCATTTGCCGGTGATGATGACGGCGGTGGTGATTGCGATGGGTGTGATGCTGCTGGCGTCGAAGCCGTTAACCAACTTTGTTAATGCGCATCCGACCGTGGTGGTGCTCTGTCTCAGCTTCCTGTTGATGATCGGCCTGTCGCTGGTGGCGGAAGGTTTCGGCTTCCATATCCCGAAAGGCTATCTCTATGCGGCGATTGGTTTCTCGATCGTGATCGAGCTGTTCAACCAAATCGCACGCCGTAACTTTATGCGTCATGAGGCGCATCGTCCGATGCGCGAACGTACCGCTGAGGCGATTTTGCGTCTGATGGGGGGGCGTCAGCGTCCGGCGCAGCCAACGATCAGCGAAGAGTCACCGCTGGCCGTGGCGATGCCGCAGGAGGCCTTTAAGGATGAAGAGCGCTACATGATCAACGGCGTGCTGACGCTGGCGTCGCGCTCCATCCGCAGCATTATGACGCCGCGAGGCGAAATCTCCTGGGTAGACGTAGAGCGCCCGCTGGATGAAATCCGTATCCAGCTGCTGGATACGCCGCACAGCCTGTTCCCGGTGTGTCGCGGCGAGCTGGATGAGATCGTCGGTGTCGTGCGGGCTAAAGAGCTGCTGGTGGCGATTGAGCATGGCATGGACGTGGCGACCTTTGCCGCCAGTTCGCCGGCCATTGTCGTACCGGAAACGCTGGACCCGATCAACCTGCTTGGCGTGCTGCGCCGTGCCAAAGGCAGCTTTGTCATCGTGACCAATGAGTTCGGTGTGGTGCAGGGGCTGATTACGCCGCTGGACGTGCTGGAAGCTATTGCGGGTGAGTTTCCGGATGAAGATGAAACACCGGATATTATTGTCGACGGCGACGGCTGGATCGTGAAGGGCGGAACCGACCTGCATTCGCTACAGCAGCTGTTTGATGTGAACGACCTTGTCGACCCTGATGAGGATCACGCATCACTGGCTGGGTTGCTGATTGGTCAGAAAGGGCAGCTGCCGCTGCCAGGCGAAGTTATTGACCTGCCGCCGCTGCACTTCACTATTCTGCAGGCGACCGATTACCGCGTCGATCTGGTGCGCGTGACCAAAGATAAGCCGCACGAGGATGAAGAAGAGGAGCAGTAATCAATCTAAATCTGTGGCGGGTCTATCGAACAGAAGATGATGCTGTTCAACGCGTGGGTGAGATGGGCCGAAGAGCAAAGCGTCCCGCAACAGGGACAAAAACGCCGAGGCGTTTTTGAACAACGCGGTGCGTTGGCCCGTTTACGGGCGCACCTCAGGGAAGAGGTGCGTATCTGCGGGCCGAGCGAGCAAGGATGCGTAAAGCGACTTTGCGATCGGGCTATCTCATCCACGCAGGCATCCGCTCTTACAGGCAAGCTAAACGGCGCATGTGCGCCGTTTTTATTAGGGGGTCAGCTGCGCCCGGTGCTGCGTCAGCCAGGCGGGGAAATCTTCAATCGGCATCGGACGTGCATAAAAATAACCCTGCAGCAAATCCACACCGCGCTCGCGCAGATAGGCGGCCTGATCGGCAGTCTCAACCCCTTCGGCCACCAGGCTGATATTCAGCCGCTGCGCCAGTGAAATCACCATATCTGTCACCGTGGCATTAATGGCATCGGTGCCGATAGCAGCAGTAAAAATCTTATCGATCTTTAATACGTCCGGCTGCAAATCCTTCAGGTAAGAGAGCGAGCTATGCCCCGTACCAAAATCATCAATCGCCAGCCGCACGCCAATGCTGTGCAGCTGTGAAATCACATTCTGATCCACCACCGGCAAAGCATCGCGCTCCGTTAGCTCAACGACCAGCTTCGGTAGCGGATTGGCTGGCCACCACAGCTGTTGCAGATCGTCTACGATAGCGCGATCGCGGAAATGGCTGGCGGCGACATTAATGGCAATATGGAATGACGGGCACTGCGGCAAATGAGGCAGCTGCGCGACGGCTTTATCAATCACGAAACGCGTAAGCGGCGCAATAAGGTTTTGCCGCTCCGCCAGCGGGATAAATACGTCTGGCGGGATCCAGCCCTGGCGCGCATTATGCCAGCGCAGCAGCAGTTCAATGCCGTCGCAATCGCCGCTCTTAGCATTAATCAGCGGCTGGCAGTAAACCATAAATTCATTTGCGGTAATGCCATAACTGATCTGCCAGCTCAGGCTCATGCGGTTTGCTGTCGCCAGCCAGACAATATAGCCCATCAGCAGGCTCAGCAGCAGCGCCAGCGGCAGCTGCGACGGCAGCGTCGTAAGGGCCAGACGTGCCGGAGAAGGGCCATAAAGCGTAATGGTAAAGGGATAGCGCAGCGAGGCCTGATCGTAGCTGACCTCATCTTCTGACGGCATCGTGGGCTCAATTAACGGATTGCCGTACTCCAGGCTTTCACCCCCGACGTTAAAGATGGCGCGCTCCACCCACGGCAACTGTGGCTCCAGCAGGTAGGTGCTCATTAGCTCAATATTAATGACCTGCAAAATCCCGGAGCGGTTATCCAGCGATTTAGGCGTCCATAACAGTAAAATCGGTGAACCCTTCAGCAGATAATTATCGGTCGCCAGCATCATGCGCTGGTTATTGATTGCCAGTTCTGGATAGGTCTGGCTGAAGGGGATCGCGCGCGGACCATAAATGCTTGAGCAGTAGATAGTATCGTTATCCACCAGCAGAACGGCACGCACGGTTTGCAGTGCAGAGATTTTCTCGATAAGGGGAAAACGCACGTCCTGACAGGGCACGCCTACCAGGCCAAGCGTATTGTTCGCCGACACGTCGAGCGGCGAAAACATGCGGTCAAAACGCTGGATAGCGTTATCGGCAAAATCGAGCGATTGCTGTTCAATTCGCGATTTTTCTTCGATAAAACGAAAAGCCAGCGTCAAAATTAAAACCACAGCGGCGATCACCAACGCGACAAGCAGTCGCTTACGGCGAAACTGTCCAACATATTGCTGGGCCAAAAGCATCAGTAACCACCTTCCACAAACTAAATTGAAGCCAGGATAACGGGGTTGTTATCGGCACGGCGCAGGTAAGGTTTAGCCATGCTTCATTAAAAAAAGCGGTACTGAAAAAACGACGCGACCTGAAAAGGTCGCGTGAAGGGTTACTCTACCGTTATTCTGTACGATGAGGTAGGGCTGGAAACCGATTTCCTGATAACCGCACGAAAATTAGACGATGCCGGAACATTAGTCGCACTGAACTTTTATTGCCAGGCCGCCGCGTGAAGTTTCACGGTATTTCGCGTTCATGTCCTTACCGGTCTCGTACATGGTCTCAATAACCTTATCGAGCGAGACGCGCGGTTCGCTGGTACGGCGCAGCGCCATACGCGCTGCGTTGATCGCTTTTACCGACGCAATGGCGTTACGTTCGATACAGGGCACCTGGACCTGACCGGCAACCGGATCGCAGGTCAGGCCAAGGTTATGCTCCATGCCAATTTCCGCTGCGACGCAGACCTGTTCCGGGCTGCCGCCCAGCAGTTCGGCCAGTCCGGCTGCGGCCATCGAGCAGGCCACGCCCACTTCGCCCTGACAGCCAACTTCCGCGCCGGAAATGGAGGCGTTCATCTTATAGAGAATGCCGATTGCCCCCGACGCGAGGAAATAGCGGGTGAAAATATCCGGCGTCACGGTTTCGATAAAGTGATCGTAATAGGCCAGCACAGCAGGCACGATACCGCATGCGCCGTTAGTTGGCGCAGTAACGACACGGCCACCAGCGGCGTTCTCTTCGTTTACCGCCAGGGCAAACATATTGATCCAGTCGATGACGTTCATCGGATCGTTAGAGTGTTTCGATGATGAGGTCAGCAAACGGCGCAGCGAGGCGGCACGACGCGGCACGCGCAGCGGGCCTGGCAGCACGCCTTCGGTATTGAGGCCGCGATCGATACAGGCCTGCATGGTCTGCCACACGTCAGTAAAATAGTCGCGGATCTCATCGCGCGAATGCAGCGCCAGCTCATTCTTCATTACCAGACCGGAGAGGGAAAGACCGGTTTCGCGGCAGTGCGCCAGCAGCTCTTTAGCCGAGTGAAAAGGCCAGGGCACGCTCACTTCATCGAGCGCCGACTGGCCAAAGTGCTCTTCATCAACGATAAAGCCGCCGCCAACGGAATAGTAGGTTTTGCTCAGGATCAGCAGATCGCCCGCGAAGGCGAGCAGGCGCATGCCGTTTTCATGCAGTGAGAGGTTCTCGCTGCGAAACACCATGCCACCTTCGCGCGGAAAATCGACTTCATGCGCGCCGTTCGCCAGCAGCAGCCGTTCACGTTGCTCTACGTCCTTAATAAAAGCAGGAATGCTGTCGATATCGACCGTTGCCGGGGAAGCACCCGCCAGACCCATAATAATGGCGATGTCGGTATGGTGGCCTTTACCCGTCAGCGAAAGCGATCCGTACACATCCACAGCGATGCGCGTCACCTCCTTGAGTTTTCCCTGTTCAACCAGCAGATCGACAAACTCCTTACCTGCTTTCATCGGGCCCACCGTATGGGAACTCGATGGGCCGATGCCCACTTTGAACATGTCAAAAACGCTAATCACAGGCGACACTCCTCACAAATAAATTTTTATTACTGCCGGGGCAGTTTATGGCGCTAATAGTAATCGCCGACCCGGGGAAACGAGCGCCTTTTCGCATGAAATAAACTAATTGCTCAGGCGAGAAATAGTTATCTCAGGTTAATGGGTGCGACAGGGTATTTTCAGGCCAGCGGAAAGGTAAAAACGGGCGCTAGAACGCGATTTGCTGACTCAGGGAGCGAATAATGCCAGCGGTCATGCCCCATACCAGATATTCCTGGTAAACAGAGAGCCAGACCGGATGGCGCAGACCGGCGCGCTGTATCTCCAGCGCCGCGTAACGGTTGAGCCGCAGGGCTTCTTCCAGCGGCATTTCAAACGCGCTTTCCACTTCGTCAGGATTAATCTGCAGTTTGATTTCCGGAGAAATAATGCCCACGACCGGCGTGACGCGAAAACCGGTGCTGCTGGTGACAGGGGGGAGCTGGCCGATAACGTTAACCTCCGCAGGATCAATGCCGACCTCTTCCTGTGCTTCCCGCAGCGCGGTGGCAACCAGCGAGGCATCGCTCTCATCCTGCATGCCGCCCGGAAAAGCGACCTGGCCAGCGTGCTTACGCAGCTCGCGCGAGCGGCGCGTCAGCAGTAATCCGGGCGTTTCGCGTGCGACAATCGGCACCAGTATAGCCGCCTGGCGGCCAGCGGGCCGCAGCTGCGGTTTCTCGGGCTGTTGCAGGATAAAACGGGTCAAAAAGGCGTCAAGCGTGAGCGGCGTCATTCGGCATCTCCAGAGAGCGCAGGCAAAATGCGGCTGAGTTTATGCAGCGTTTCCTGATATTCGGCGTCCAGCTCGCTGTCGGCGACCACGCCGCCGCCCGCCGCGCAGAACAGCTGCTGCCGTTCCGCTATCAGCGTTCGAATGGTAATGCTGGTATCCATGCGGCCGCACAGGCTGAGGTAGCCAATGCTGCCGCACCAGGCGTTGCGGCGCTGCGGCTCCAGCTCGTCGATAATTTCCATCGCGCGGATTTTTGGCGCGCCGGTAATCGAACCGCCGGGGAAACAGGCGCGCAGCAAATCGCTGGCATGCAGGGCTTCTGGCAGGCGGGCGCGTATGGTGCTGACCAGATGATGCACTGCGGGGAACGGCTCCACCACAAACAGCTCCGGCACGCTGACCGATCCAGGCACAGCGACGCGGCCAATATCGTTGCGAAGTAAATCGACAATCATCAGGTTTTCAGCGCGGTCTTTCTCGGATTGCGCCAGCGCCAGCGCTTCGAGCCGATCGGTTTCTGCATCCGCCGAGCGTGGCCGCGTCCCTTTGATCGGCCGGGTTTCAATGTTATCGCCGTCCAGCGACAGAAAGCGCTCTGGTGACAGGCTGAGAATAGCGCTATCTGGCAGACGCAAAAACGCGCTGAACGGGGCGCGGTTGGCCGCATTCAAACGGCAGAACGCCAGCCATTCATCACCCCGGTAGGTCGCCTGAAAGCGCTGCGCCAGGTTGACCTGATAACAGTCGCCCGCCTGGATATAGGCCTGCACCGCGTGAAAACGCTCGGCATAGTCGCTGTAGCTGAGGTTAGATTGCCAGTCGCTGGTCAGTGAGAAGGGCGCGGCGTCGCGGGCAGGCCACTGAGACAGCCAGCGCAGCCGCGCCTGCACATCACCTAACGATACCAGCGTCAGACGCTGCAAATGGTGATCGGCAATCAGCGCCCAGTCATAGATCCCGACCGCCATATCTGGCGTAGTGAGGTCATCAGCCGCCTGCTGCGGCAACATTTCGAAGCGGCGGCCAAGATCGTAACCAAACAGGCCGAGCGCGCCGCCCTGGAACGGTAAATCGTCACGGGCAGCGGGATGCATACCCAGCGCGTCGCACTGCTGCTGCAACAGCCGCAGCGGATCGTCACAGGATTGATGCATCGCGTCAGCTGTCTCGATAGTGGTGATGTCGTCCTGCGTAATCAGCGTGGCGCGCGGATCGGCGGTAAGAATATCGAAGCGGTTATCAGCATGATCGGCGTTGCCGGACGTGAGCAGCATCGCCCAGGGCAAATGAGAAAGCGGAGCGAAACGCGCGCTGAGCGCATCCTGCGTATAGTGTAGACTGAGCGTTGAGACCATTATCCAGCAAGATTCAGACGTCAATGAGGACGCTAGCCTGGCATATTTTTTCCTGGCTGGCACCTGTTTGTTCCGCATGGAATAATGCCCGCCTTACAATCAGGAGTGAATTATGTTTACAGGTTTACCGGCACTTTCCCATGAACAGCAGCAGCAGGCGGTAGAGCGCATTCAGGAGTTGATGGCTGGCGGCATGTCCAGCGGCCAGGCGATTGCGCAGGTCGCGCAGGAGATTCGCCAGACGCATCAGGGCGAGCAGATCCGGGCGCGTTTCGAAGACGATGAAGAGGACGCCTGACGCCCGGCGCGGCGATTACAGCGCCGCGATAATTTTGATTTCTACTTTATATTTCGGGTTCATCAAACCGGCCTGAACAGTACAGCGTACCGGCGCATTACCAGGCGAAACCCAGGCGTCCCAGGCACGGTTCATGGCCGCGAAGTCCGCTTTTTCCACCAGGAAAATCGTTGCATCAAGGATCTTACTCTTGTCGGAGCCGACGCGCGTCAGCAGGGCATCAATGACTGCCAGCGCGTTAGCGGTCTGCGCTTCGGCGTCGGCGTCGAGATTCTCTGGCACGCTGGTGTAATAGACGGTGTCGTTATGGATAACGGCTTCAGACATGCGATGTTCGGGATCGATACGGGTAATAGTCATGGTTTCTCCTTTATTTTCTGACTGATAGCCTGGCATAAGCTGGGGCGTGCTGTCATCTGTTGTGGAGCGGACGGCGGAATACTGACATAATTACAGTGTTTTTGCCGGAACGTGTGAGGAAGTGTGGCGGACGATTTTGCAGTAGATGGCGCGCTGGCGCAGGCGATTGCTGGCTTTAAGCCGCGCGAGGCGCAGCGTGAAATGGCGCAGGCGGTGGAAGAGGCCGTGAATGCCAGCGGTAAGCTGGTGGTAGAAGCAGGAACCGGAACGGGTAAAACTTACGCCTATCTTGCACCTGCGCTGCGCGCCGGAAAGAAAGTGATTGTTTCAACCGGCTCGAAAGCGCTACAGGATCAGCTTTACGGCCGCGATCTGCCGACTATTGCAAAGGCGCTTAACTTCACCGGGAAAACGGCCTTACTGAAAGGGCGCTCCAACTATCTTTGCCTGGAGAGGCTCGAGCAGCAGTCCATGGCGGGTGGCGATCTTAGTGCGCAGGCGCTAACCGATTTAGTGACCCTGCGCGGCTGGTCATCACAAACCGTCGACGGCGATATCAGCAGCTGCGGTGGTGTTACCGAAGACAGCCCTGTCTGGCCGCTGGTTACCAGCACCAACGACAACTGCCTTGGCAGCGACTGCCCGCTCTATAAGGACTGCTTCGTCGTAAAAGCGCGCAAGCGCGCGATGGATGCCGATGTCGTGGTAGTGAACCACCATCTGTTCCTTGCCGATCTGGTGGTCAAAGAGAGCGGCTTTGCGGAGCTGATCCCCGAAGCGGACGTCATGATCTTTGATGAGGCGCACCAGATCCCCGATATCGCCAGCCAGTATTTCGGCCAGCAACTCTCCAGCCGCCAGCTGCTCGACCTGGCGAAAGACATCATTATTGCCTACCGCACTGAAGTGCGTGACGTCCAGCAGCTGCAAAAATCTGCCGATCGCCTGGCGCAGTGTGCGCAGGATTTCCGCCTGACGCTGGGCGAGCCTGGCTACCGCGGTAATCTGCGCGAGCTCTTTGCTGACAATAACGTGCAGCGCATGTTCACGCTGCTCGATGATGCGCTTGAACTCTGCTACGACGTGATCAAAATGTCGCTGGGCCGTTCGGCGCTGCTGGACGCGGCTTTTGAACGCGCCGCACTCTATCGTGGGCGGCTCAAACGGCTGCGCGCCATTAACGAACCTGGCTACAGCTACTGGTATGAATGTTCATCACGCCATTTCACGCTGGCCTTAACGCCACTGTCAGTCTCGGAACGATTCCGTGAAGTGATGGATGCGCGTAAGGCGGCGTGGATATTTACCTCTGCGACGCTGGCCGTCGATGAAGAGATGCACCATTTTGCTGACCGGCTCGGCGTCAGCACAGCAAAAACGCTGATCCTCAATAGCCCGTTTGACTATGCGAGCCAGGCACTGCTCTGCGTACCGCGTAATTTACCTGAACCGAATCGGCCGGGCGGCGCGCGCCAGCTGGCGCGCATGATGAAGCCGCTGATTGATGCCAACCAGGGACGCTGTTTCTTTCTCTGTACCTCGCATCTGATGATGCGCGAGCTGGCGGCGGAGTTTCGCGCCAGCATGACGCTGCCGGTGCTGGTACAGGGCGAAACCAGCAAAGGCCAGCTGCTGAAGCAATTCATTGAGGCGGGCAACGCCTTGCTGGTGGCGACCAGCAGTTTCTGGGAAGGTGTCGACGTGCGCGGCGATGCGCTGTCGCTGGTGATCATCGACAAGCTGCCCTTTACCTCACCAGAAGATCCGCTGCTGAAGGCGCGCATGGAAGATTGCCGTCTGCGCGGCGGCGATCCTTTCAGCGACGTTCAGCTGCCGGATGCGGTGATCACCCTGAAGCAGGGCGTTGGCCGCCTGATCCGCGATACGGACGATCGCGGTGTGCTGGTAATTTGCGATCAGCGGCTGGTGTCGCGTCCTTATGGTGCTCTGTTTTTGAACAGCCTGCCGCCGACGCCGCGCACCCGCGACCTGGCGCGTGCCATCGCCTTCACTCAGCAGGCGAAACAGTAATTTTCCTTTGGCTGTGCTAACATGCGCGCCGTTTTGAATGACCCGAGGTTGTTATGTCTTCCCGAATCCTGGCGCTGGACACTGCGACAGAAGCCTGTTCAGCCGCGCTGCTTAACCAGCAGCAGATTGATGCCCGTTTTGAGATTGCGCCGCGCGACCATACGCAGCGTATTTTACCGCTGATTGAAGAGTTGTTGCAGGTACAGCATCTGGAACTGACGGCGCTCGACGCGCTGGCTTTTGGTCGTGGCCCGGGGAGTTTTACCGGCGTGCGTATTGGTATTGGTATCGCACAAGGCCTGGCGCTCGGCGCGATGCTGCCGATGATCGGCATCTCGACGCTGGCGACGCTGGCGCAGGGTGCATACCGTTTACAGGGCGCGACGCGCGTGCTGGCGGCGATTGATGCGCGTATGGGCGAAGTTTACTGGGCCGAGTATCAGCGCGACGAGCAGGGCGTATGGCAGGGCGAAGCCAGTGAAAGTGTGTTGTCGCCTGAAATGGCACTGGCGCGTATGCAGACGCTGGAAGGTGAGTGGTTTACCGCTGGAACCGGCTGGCAGGCGTGGCCGCAGCTGCAACAGGGGCATAGCCTGGCGTTAAAAGCGAGCGGCGTCGAACTGCCTGCGGCTGAGGATATGCTGCCGCTGGCGCAACAGGCGTGGCAGCGTGGTGAAACTGTTCAGCCAGAGCATGCCGAACCGACCTATTTACGTAATGAAGTTGCGTGGAAAAAGTTGCCAGGGCGCTGATTACCCCGCAACTTATTGCTGTGGCACTAGTCTAACAAACATCTTTTAGGAGAATGCCTATGTTTGTACGTCAAAAAGGGATGTCCGGTGTTTTGTTAGTCTGCGCGCTGCTGCTAAGCGGCTGCGTAACGGTGCCGGATGCGATCAAAGGAGGCTCAGCGCTTCCACAGCAGGATTTGGCCCGGGTAATGAACGATCCCTCGCTCTATGTCGGCCAGGAGTCACGCTTCGGCGGCAAAGTGGTGAAGGTGACCAACCTTAATGGCAAAACCCGGCTCGAAATTGCAACGCAGCCGCTGGACGACAGTGCGCGTCCACGCCTGGGTGCGGCCTCAGTAGGACGTATCTATGCAGATATCAATAACTTTGTTGATCCGGTCGATGTGAATAACCAGTACGTTACCGTACTGGGCACAATCAAAGGGACGGAAAAAGGCACCATTGGCGCGGCAAGCTATAACTTTGTCGTCGTTGACGTACGCGGCTACCAGCGCTGGCATTTGACTCAACAGGTGAACACGCCGCCTCAGCCAATGGACCCCTGGATATTTTATGGCCCGACGCGACACCATCGTGGCTATTGGGGGCCTAATCCCTACTGGGGCATGAATAGCGGGCCCGCTCAGGTTGAAACCATCCTGACGGAATGACGTTGTTGAAGTGACTTTTCAGGCCCGGCCGCGGCTGTCGCGACCGGGCATTTTATTGCCGCAAATTAAGCGTGTAAAAATTAGTGATGCGCTTCGCAACCTCGCTAAGCCGAATCGGTGAAACTGGTACAATGAGTTAAAATATTGTTAACAGTTGGGGCGGGGTGAGGCAGCAATGGAACAACAATATGGAAATCGAGGTGAAACCTTGAACAGGGTCTGGCTGAAACGCTATCCGGACGATGTGCCCGCCGAGATTAATGCGGATCGTTATACCTCTTTGGTCGACCTCTTTGAGCAGGCCGTACAGCGCTACGCTGATCAAGTTGCTTTTATCAATATGGGTCAGCCCATTACGTATCGCCAGCTTGACCAAAAAAGCCGGGCTTTTGCCGCCTATCTCCAGTCTGAACTGGGCCTGAAAAAAGGCGACCGCGTGGCGTTGATGATGCCCAATCTGTTGCAGTATCCGGTTGCGCTGTTTGGCGTGCTGCGTGCTGGCATGATCGTTGTTAACGTCAACCCACTCTACACGCCGCGCGAACTCAAGCACCAGCTTAACGACAGCGGCGCCAGCGCGATTGTTATTGTTTCAAATTTCGCTCACACGCTGGAAAAAGTGGTCGCGGAGACGTCCGTAAAACACGTTATCCTCACGCGCCTTGGCGATCAGCTAAAGCCGGTAAAGGCCACGCTGGTGAATTTTGTTGTTAAATACATCAAAAAGATGGTGCCGAAATATCACCTGCCCGGCGCAGTGACGTTTCGCAATGTCTTGCATCAGGGAGCAGAGCTACCGTATCAGCGGCCTGATATGAGCAATGACGATCTCGCTTTCCTGCAGTATACCGGCGGCACAACGGGCGTTGCTAAAGGCGCTATGCTTACCCACCGCAATATGCAGGCCAATCTGGAGCAAACCAAAGCCACCTACGGCAAACTGCTGCGCGACGGTAAAGAGTTTGTGGTCACCGCGCTGCCGCTTTACCACGTGTTTGCACTAACGGTAAATTGCCTGTTGTTTTTCGAACTGGGTGGTCAGAATCTGCTTATCACCAATCCGCGCGACATCCCTGGCTTTGTAAAAACCCTGGCGAAATACCCGTTTACGGCGATTACCGGCGTCAATACGCTGTTTAACGCCTTGCTTAATGATGCGCAATTTAATCAGCTCGACTTTTCCACGCTGCGTCTTTCGGCCGGCGGTGGTATGGCGGTGCAGAAAGCTGTCGCTGAGCGCTGGGAAAAGCTCACCGGCCATTATCTGCTGGAAGGGTATGGCCTGACAGAATGTTCGCCACTGGTATCCGTTAACCCCTATGACATTACCGAGCATACTGGCAGCATCGGCCTGCCCGTACCTTCAACTGATGTACGCATCGTTGATGAGCAGGGCAACGATGTTGAGCCAGGCGCGCCGGGCGAGCTGTGCATTCGCGGCCCGCAGGTGATGGCGGGCTACTGGCAGCGGCCAGACGCCACCGATGAGGTGCTGAAAAATGGCTGGCTCCTTAGCGGCGATATTGTTACCGTTGACGCGCAAGGCTTTATCCGCATCGTCGATCGCAAAAAAGACATGATCATTGTCTCAGGCTTTAACGTTTACCCCAATGAGATTGAAGATGTCCTGATGCAGCACCCCAAAGTGCGCGAAGCGGCGGCGATTGGTGTGCCCAGCGATTTGTCAGGCGAGGCGGTGAAGGTCTGTATCGTGAAAAAAGATGCCACCCTGACGAAAGAGGAGTTGCTCGATCACTGTCGGCGTCAGCTTACGGGCTATAAAGTGCCAAAAATTATCGAGTTTCGCGATGAGTTGCCTAAAAGCAACGTGGGCAAAATTTTGCGACGCGAACTGCGTGATGAAGCCAGACCCAGCGCAAGCTGAGTGTCGGCAACGATTCTGGTTGAACGCCGGCATAGCCCGGCGTTTTTATTGAAGATGATATGGAGCGCCGCGCGTAGTGTGTTGCGGTGAAGACGAGACGTGAATTATTCCCTGATCGACCAAAATGACCAACTGGCTGCGGTGTGCCAGCAGGCTCGCCAGCATACGGCCGTAGCGCTGGACACCGAGTTTGTCCGCACCCGCACTTACTATCCTCAGCTGGGGCTGATTCAGCTGTTTGATGGCGAACAGCTGGTGCTGATCGATCCGCTGAATATCAGCGACTGGACGCCGTTTATCGATCTGCTGAGCGACACGCAGGTGAAGAAGTTTCTGCACGCAGGCGGAGAAGATCTCGAAGTTTTCCTGCATCGCTTTGGCGTGCTGCCGCGGCCAATGATCGATACGCAGATCCTGGCAGCATTCTGCGGCCAGCCGCTGTCGTGGGGATTTGCGGCGATGGTGGCGCATTTCACCCAGACGACGCTTGATAAGAGTGAATCACGCACCGACTGGCTGGCACGTCCGCTGACGCAGCGCCAGTGCGACTATGCAGCGGCGGACGTGCACTATCTGCTGCCGATTGCGCACCAGCTCATGGCGATGACCGAAGAGGCCGGCAACATGGCGGCAGCGCTCAGCGAGTGCGACCAGCTGTGCCAGCGTCGCCTGGACGTGCTGCAGCCGCAGGAGGCATGGCGCGACATCACCAATGCCTGGCAGCTGCGTCCTCGCCAGCTGGCGGCACTGCAGCTGCTGGCCGCATGGCGCCTTAACATCGCTCGTGAGAAAGACATGGCGGTCAATTTTGTGGTGCGCGAAGAGAACCTGTGGAAGGTTGCGCGCTTTATGCCGGGCTCGCTGGGCGAGCTGGATCACCTTGGCCTGTCAGGCCATGAAATCCGCTTCCACGGTAAAACCCTGCTGGCGCTGGTGGCCGAGGCGCAGGCGCTGCCGGAAGAGTCACTGCCGCAGCCGCTGGGGAATCTGGTTGATCATCCGCACTACAAGTCGGTTTTCAAGGCGATTAAGGCGCTGGTGCAGGAAGTGAGTCAGGAGACGGGCTTTAGCCAGGAGCTGCTGGCATCGCGTCGCCAGATTAACCAGGTGTTAAGCCAGCACTGGGGATTGAAACCGCAAACGCGCGTGCCGGAATTGCTGGCAGGCTGGCGCGGCGACCTGTTTAAAACCCGCATCGACGCCATTCTGGCTCAGCTCTGAGCTAAACATTCCCCTGCTTAGCAGCAGGGGAACATCAGGAGACGGACAAGATCATTTGTCCGCTTCTTCTGTTTCCGGCAGCGTCACGTTCAGCTCCAGAATAGAAATATCGTCACCTTTCTGGTCAAGCTGAACGGTAACCATGTCTGGATCGATCTTCACATACTTGCAAATCACTTCCAGAATATCGCGCTTAAGCTGCGGAAGATAATGGGGCTCACTGTCGCCCCTTCTGCGTTCTGCCACGATAATTTGCAGCCTTTCCTTGGCTATGTTGGCAGTGTTCTTCTTCCGGGATAAAAAGAAATCGAGTAATGCCATGGTTTATCCCCCGAACAGGCGTTTCAGGAAACCCTTCTTCTCTTCTTCGATAAAGCGGAAGGGACGTTCTTCGCCGAGTAACCGATCTACGGTATCAGCATAGGCTTTGCCGGCATCGGAATTCGTGTCGAGGATCACTGGTTCGCCCTGGTTAGAGGCGCGCAGCACCGACTGGT